>Ga0209208_10004939_pt1 | contig 18708 bp, 10 predicted proteins | sample S1TSphfallax_3_FD_187694 | JGI IMG/M metagenome (GOLD analysis project Ga0209208, IMG submission 187694) | Host-associated microbial communities from peat moss isolated from Minnesota, USA - S1T2_Fd - Sphagnum fallax MG (SPAdes) (version 2) | ecosystem: Host-associated > Plants > Peat moss >... | reverse complement strand
AACCACACCCACATCAATCCCAATTACTACGATGAAAGTGAACATATGAAGAAAGCCTTCAGATGTAAAGACATAAATGGTCTTTGAGTGTTTAAAGGGACTTTCCTGATGTTTGTGGGTGGTGACAGTGATCATTAAACAGTATTCTAAAGGAGTTGTTTAAAATTTTGTGGTGGAGATGCTTTAAGTGACACTGTTACATCCTTGGTTGCTTGTTTTCTGCTCTATACGAACAGACATTGTGTGGCTCCTAAAGGGAAAGGAAAATACTACAAATGTCATGGGCCCTGCATTTCTGTGCATCATCAGTGAATTCCTTTCCAAATAAGTTTTAAAACACTTGTCACACAAGTCAATCAATCAACCCAAATAAAATTCAGTTGATTTCACATCTAAGTTCTGATTGGGGAATATGGGTGTATACACAAAACCCTATTGTGCTTTGCATTAGTTAGATGAGATGCCTCCCAAGTTTTTGTTTTTGGGTTTGCAATGAACCAATTTGATTGGCCCACCACTCAAAGACAATGAAACTAAGGAGGCTCCCCAAAATAGAGCTTACATGACTTCTGATAGGTTGCATGGAAATTCTATTCTTAAAATTGGCTGTCACTATTTTTGGCCAGGATTAATAGCACTTCCTAAAAACACCCTACCTGTTGAGTTTATTTGACATCTAAGGCCCACTTTAGACTAGGAGTCAAGGCTGAAAAAACTTGGGGCCAACTTTGAGCATTTTGGGCTTGTTGTTTGGCCCCAAGTTACTAATAAATGCTAGAACATTGTCGTCAGGATATTAATAAATGATGGAACATTGGTCCCAAGGGTTGCAAATTGGCTTCCCAAATTTGGTGGTCTGGTTTTTGAGCCTTGGGGCCGATACAAGGTCATAAAGTTCAACATTTATTACTAACTCAGGGCAGATTGAAAATATTTTTGTCTATTTCAGGCTTGACTCCTAGTGTAAAGCCCTTGAGGCTGATTTCAACTTTTACACCAATAGGAATGCTTGATTTGAGTTGAACCTTGGCCTTGACTCCTTGTGTAAATTGGGCCTAATAATTTCAAGTGGATCACTCAATTGCCTCTTCCGAAAATTGTAGAAAGATTAATACCCATCTCCTAATAATTATCTATCTATATCAATGTGTATTGCATTGTGTCCAAAATGCTACTTAATTTATTAGCCAGATGGACATTAGCCATGTCCCTAGCTAATTTTCCTATGGAGTGATCATCTCAAAGAGTCAACATCACAATAGTTGATGGAAACCCATTGTAGCACAATGCTCATCAACATCAACCCACTATTTCCCTTTTGCAAATGCTTACCTACTGAAAGGTAGGGTGGTGTTCTTAGGAAGGGCTATTAGTCCAGGCCAAAAAATAGTGGCAGCCAATTGTAGGAATAGAATTTCCATGCAACCAATCAGAAGTCAGGTCATGGAGTGAAGGGGCCTCCCCTTTTGGGAAGAAACAGAGAGGTCACAGGGGTCCAAACACAAGTTTGTCCCAAACTCTATAAAAGGGGGGAAATCAAAGCTTAACTCACTATCAATTCCTTTGTGCTTGTAGTCATCCTCCTCTCCTACAATTTAGATTTGGGTGTCTTCAGATAAATACTATAGCTTCCAACTCTGAGAAGAAGAGCTCTGTTGTGCCTGTAGCTATGGCTATTCTTCAGGGGAGCAATACAACCAGAGTCATTATGCAGATCATGGCAGCTTGTGTGTTTGTGGTTCTACTACTAGGGATGGGGAAACCTGTTTCAGGTCGTGAAATATATGTTGAAATCTTGAATGACCTTCCAGGGGAGGTTCTTCAGACTCATTGTCACTCTGCAGATAATGATCTACAGATACATGAAGTTCCTTACCTATCAGATTATCAATTTAGCTTTGGGGAAAACATTTTTGGAACCACTCTTTTTACTTGCGATTTTACTTCTCCTAACCACCCAACAGGCGCGAGCATCATTGCCTTTCAAGGCTTTCATTATAGCACCATGCCATGTGTTCGATACTGCAATTGGTCGGTCAACCCATTGGGCTTTTATCTTAATGGCCAGTTTGTGAAGGCATGGCCAAGTGCCATGAATATGAAAAATGTCAGTAAATTGTTTTGCATCTTCTTTCCATTTTGTGTGATAGATGCAAATTTGTATGCTTGATTTGCTACCTGTGAACATCAGGGTCACTAAGTAGGTATCAGTGTAGTGGTGAGAATGCACATGTTGTTCCTTGTTAGGCTATGGAATGATGTATTACCTGTCTTGAGAACGCATGTTTTGTAGCTAGTTAGACAATGTAGTTTTCATTTGGTCCTAACTTTTGAGATATGTTCACCAGGTGTTACTGTTACTCATTTGCATTTGTCGTAAGGGGCAGAGCCATTATGTGAGTGAGGTGCTTGTTGAAACTAATACAGCCTAACCAACCAGATCTTGTGTGTGGAATCATGCAGGCAACAACACTTCTATGATCCGGTCGTTGATGGGAACGTCTCAATAAATCACAACACTGCTGTTTTGTGCCACAATAAATCCATGGAATTTCTAGAATTGATGTTTTAGTTAAAGCAAGTTTTATATATGTAAAAGGTTTTGCCAAATATATATTTTTTGGGCATTACCTTAAAATAACCCACAGTCATGTGAGAAATGTGCAACAATTTGATATAATGTGAAGTTTAGTACAGTTGATTTGCAACACTTTGATATAATGTGAAGCTTCATTCTAGTTGATTGTTTTGGTGAATGGTCTTGATGTGTGAAATGGTCACAATTGGATGCATCTTATTCCTGTTGCTTACATATCATTCATGGGCAATACCAAAGTTATATGTTTATGAACCTTATCTAACCTACTTAATAGCCTACTTAGGCTAATCAGTTTGCAAGTATGAGGAACTTTGAACCTTTCACCTCCATAAGGAAAAACCAATTCCTTAACCAATGCACCATACCATCTTTAAGGTGTTTACTTTTTCAACATAATATCATACATGACATGTTTATTTCACATATTTTACAGTAAGTTTATATAGGTAGGTAATTAGGAAGGTAAATAATTATAAATAAACATGTTGTAAATTGGTAGATGGTCAATATTTCAATACACTTGCCCCCTACAACTTGCCCACCTTTTAAATTCACCTATCTACCTACCTACAATCCACCTACCTATGTATATACTAATTGCATATAATGATGAAATCAATTTAGGGGGGGCCTACATGCCAAATAAGCACATCAAGTCTTCTTAATCACATAAAAAATGTTTTAAATTTAGCTTAAATCTTACCACATTGCATTTGGATTGACTTATATTAATCATTATATTGTATGCACATATACCATGTAAACACCACACATGCCACATGTAAAAATGTAATGTTCAATTTCATTAAAAAATGAAATCAATTTTATCATATTGGACATACCTAATTTTGAAAAAGGGGGCAAAATGAAAAAAAATTATTTGATTGAATCATTGCAAACAAGTAGGTAACTTAGTCATGTTAATCATTTTAGTCAACATGTTAGGGGCATAAAAAACATGTTTTTGTAGTATTGATTTAAAACGTTATGAATTGATTCAAATGATGTTTAAATCAACATTTTTTTCCATATCTAATTTCAAAGTAGCATTTTAAACTTCTTTTTAAACACTTAAAATTATTAAATATTGGTCTTGAAATACATCAATGTTAATATCAAAATGGATTTTGCCATTTTGAAAATTTGAAAATGGAATACGATCTAATATTTTCACAAATAAGATATTTCCTTCCTTGATTTCTTTTACCTTAAAAGTTTTATCAACCTTTAGAATGTTATGTCCTGAAGTTTCAAAAACATTGTGCAAACGTTATGGGACAAAATATCATATTTAGTACAAATGAACTAACATAGTCCATTCTAAGTCCATTTAAGATTAACCATTCATTGTTTTGTTATGTTTTCTTCAATGTTCAAGGATTTCATGTGTCAGGTTCACACAAATGAGTCAATTTTTGTGATATTCAATAACAATTTAAAATTCTATGCAACAATGATTGAAAAACTAGCATTGTGATAGTCCATATGGTCCATAATAGTCTACAACTATATCCCATTCAAACATTCATATAAGGTTACAATTAGTAAACCCCTCTTTAATTTTGGCACAAAATGTGCAAATTATCCTATTGTTAGATAAATGTTTTGTTTATTTATAAACTCATGTATGATACTTTATGTCTATGGTCAGAGTTTGATGTGTGCAACACAAAGCAAACTACAAGAAAAGTATAGGAAGTTATGTTGATTTCATGTTGCAGTTGCATGATTTTGATGCACCATGTTGCACTACATAATGATGATTCTTATATGATTAATGGTCAAGGTTACTAAGCGTTGCCAACCAAGAGGTTAGCCACACTCACATTCCACACAAAGATCTCTCTTGAAAAGCTTTTGTGATGTGATTATGCTACTTTTTTTTTTGAAAACTAGAATGTGATTTTGGAAACTACATGGAACTTTGATTGATGTCATAACCAATTTCACATGGACCCCATAAAAAGATTTGGTTTCTCATGACGGGTTATGGATGCCATTTCATGGAATGTGTAGATCAAGAGTTAAAAGTTAGTAATTAGGACATTCAAGGCTTGGAATACAAACCTAAGCTAGAATTCAAAGGCCATTTCAGAGTCACCAATGTTGTACAATATAAAGGCTATCATGAGCCCTTCAATCACTATTTAAGATGGGTGTTGATGGAGGCATCAATTGATTACATTTGTAACAATATATAGTTGAAAACTAATTAGGTGACATATAAATCCAAACTTATAAAATTGGAGGAAAATGAAACTATAGTAGTCCACAATTTTAGTATATTTGAAAGTGCACTTTTGTTTTATAGAAACAACTCCTTGTTAGTTGGTTTTCACATGTGCATGAAATGAAATGAGGTATACATTTATGCATTATTACTTGTAAAGTTGTAGAAGGCAAGGCAACCATTGTGTTTGTTAGATTATTTTGTATCATTGTCACTAGTAAAATGTATAAGAGTTGTGTAAATATTAAAATAAACTTTTGATGGGTTGCTCTTCCTTTGTTGTTGGACATACAAAAAAGGTTATGTATAAAACCAAATAAACTTTTTAGGTGAAAGAATGGTGTTGAAGTGAAAAAAAAAATTTAAAACCGAAATAAACTTTTTATAATTGAATCCGATAAAGTATTTGCTAGATTAATGTAATTGAAACCTATTTGTGGAATTGAAACCAGATTTAGGTAATTGAAACTGGATTTATGGAGTGGAAACCAAATTTGTTTTAATCGAAACTAGATTTAAATTTGTTTATTTTAAAAACCAAAAATCTAGAAATGATCAACTGGACTAGTAGCTAAGATTATTTTTTTTATAAGGTTTAGAATGTATATATTTAGGAGGAACTTTGTTTTGGTCTCTTTCTAGCCAAGTGGAATATCATACGAAGTTTTTTGAAGCTAAATTATGGAGGAAGTTCAAGACTTTTTGAGCTTTTTACCTTCGTTTTGAATTAACTAGTGTTTTTTTGCTAGGGTTGTATTTCTCCACAAGGTTTTATGTCCCCACATGTGTTCATTCAATGTGTGTGTTTTTTCATGGTTATCTTTTTGATGTCATTTGAGTTTTAGGTTTAAAATATTGAACATCCAAGGTGGTTGCAAGTGTTTACTCCCACCACAAATCTAGTAAGGTGTGTTCCCTATTAAAAACTGCACTATCCCAAAAATTTATTTGATTTATCAACAACAATATTTTTGTGATTTTAAAAATCACCCCATTGAACAATAATTTATTAAATTTTGGTTTCACTTATGAACTCAATTATTTATCGGGTGGCCTCAATAAATGGTAAAATATATACAAAAAAATATATATTCACTTTATCATATGGCATGCATATAAATTCATCAAATAACACTAAAATGAATGAAAATATATGATAAGAAATCGTCCATGATCTCTATTGAACTCATGAAAATCCATTTTCAGAAAAGTAGAAAATATGAATTTAAAAATTAAATAAAAATTATATTCATTTATGAAGATGAAAATTTTGGTTTTGGGGCCATTGTAAACAAAAATTACTCAATTGAATGTGTTTATTAGGTTAAGATATAAAGATGATTATATTTTTAATGTTTCTTTCAAAAACATATTCTACAAGCTCTATTTATTGGAACTTATTTCCTCCTTATTTCATATGTACTTTACAAAAGTCCACATTAGGGCGTTTTCATGTTAAAAAGTACCACTTAAGATGTCACAAAACCACCAAAAGAATTGTAGAATGTTGATCAACTATCAAGATATTATCAAGATGAAATATTATGTCATTTACTCACACATTAATGATTAATAATTGATAAATAATTAGTTTGTTACATGTTATAAAAAGATAGTCCTTTGTAAATAAAAGGACCTTTGTCACAACCAAAAAAATTCCATTTTTCACAATTTACATTTTTTTTGGTTGGATTGTATTGAGTTATGATTACTTGTTATATTTATATGTTAAAAAAAATTAAATTCACCATATGGTTTCAATTCTATGCCCCAAAGTTCAATAAAACTCTTAAATATCCTTTAAAAAGCTTTGGATGAAATTCCCTAACATGAAGACACCCACTACAAAAACTAGACTTTGAACATTCATTTGCATCTCAAACAAGTATATAGAAAAACTTTAGAATAATTTGAAAATTGAAATTCAATGCACAACAATGAGAAACTATCTTGTATTTGGTCATTCAAACAAAAACATTTTATTGTTATCATAAAATGTATAACAATTTTATGATGGGTTTTGTTACACATTTGTTACAAGGTAATTCATGTGTTTACTTTATTATGCTTATGCACCCTTTCACGATTTGTTGCAAATGTAAAGGAAGTGTAGTTGGAATAATGGGAAATAAAAACCTTTTTTTTCTCTTCTTGTTCATCAATAATGCATTGTGGTAGTATTTGAAGTTTCATTAAAAGAAATCCCCCAAGTTGCAACAAATGCATTTGTAGCTACATGCCATTAATTGTCATTTGCAACTACCTTTGATTGTCTTTGCAACTATTTTTCACCCTTGACCATTTTTGCAACTATGCTTTATAATGACGTCTTCATACTACATTTTAGGATTACCTTCATCCATGATCATGCCCATATGTCCCATTAGTTGCAAATATAACAAAATAGTCACACCACTAAGGTGTCAACATTGCCCCTAGTGGTATACAGAGGTGTGTTAGGAAACTTTAAAAAAGTATGTGTTATTTTGTTAAATTCTGTAAAAGATCTAATGGGGGTATGTTTCCATTGGTGTATTTATAAAACTATATTTAATTTGTATTTAAGAAAATTAATTACCTACTTAATTATATTTGTTCATGTACCTACTTAACCAAGGCTACCTACCTACTTTTTAATGAATTGATGATCAATTATTTATTATACTGATTATCAATTAATTGGTGAGTAATAATTAATAATTAATATTTATAGTTAATATTCAATAATTATTAATTATTCAATATACTAGTTATATATATGAAATATTAATAATTTATAAGTAATTGGATTAGTTAATTGAATATTATATAAGTACTACTTATTTATTAATTATATACTTAAATAGTTAGTTAGTTATTTATCTACTTAGTTATATAATTTACAAAATTTTAGAAAAAGGACAAAGGATATAGTTCTTTTTAGTTGCAACTTCAAATTTTATCCAATATGTAACAATGTTATTTTCAAGAGGCTTTACATTTGATCCATCAATATTAGTCCATAATGCCCTAGACTTCAACATGGTCTCCATTTTGAACCTTTGAAGTATGAACTCATCTTTCCTTGTAAACTTATTTATGTATGCATATAGTGAGCCCATAGTTTGTGAATTTTCTATGTCTTGCATGGTGACTTGCTACTATTATGACTAATGCATACATTGAAATAGAAAGAAGTTAGTACAAGAAAAATCAAGAAACACAAAAACATGAAATCCTTCAAATCCCAAGATTTAAATGCTTTGCATTGCATGCATATTTTATTAGAAAACAACATATATATGTACATGCACTATGACAAATTGATAAGAGCTTATCCTTTTGGCTATTTTAACTACAAGTCTAATAAAAGGGTGAAAATATGATCATGTGGTACCATTAGAAATGTCACAACTTCATTTTTCTAGACCCATCAAACTGTGGAAAAGTATTAAAAACATTTAAAGAATGTTTTTCAATATAATTTTTTGTTATAAATACATTACCCACATGTTGTTTAGGTTTAAAAACTTTAATGACATAATAAATATTTTGAATTTTGATGTATTCATTCATGGCATTTACAAAAGCAATTAGGAATATAATGGTGGTTATTTCTTTTAAATTTCTAGTTAAGAACATTTATGAAATAAGGTTTCGGTTTTTTTCTCTTTTTTGGATATAACTTTCAAAGGTACTTTAGATGTTATTGTATTTGATTTTTTGTTAGGTAATTAATTGAATAAGTATAATTTAGTTGTGAAGGTTTTTGAAATTTAAGACCATTGTTCTTTAAGGGGCCATGATAATTAGGAATATAAATTTGTACTGATTTTCATCTTTTTTGATTCCAATGAAAATTTAAGTTTATTTATTTTGACATGCAATGGATAAATATGAAAAAGAAATATTATAATTATGATTTATTTTTTTTTAAATGACTCTATTTGACCTATTTGTTCTTCAACCGTTCCTTCTTGTGGTTCCTAGTGGGTCCACCCAATCACACTTCACCTCAAACAATTAATAAACTAAATATTTTATAAATGTGCATTAGTAAATCCAAAGCAACTATAGTAAAGTCTAATTTGTTTAGTTCTACTTGAGCAAGTTCACACAACTAAAGTTGACCATTTATGATCAACACTAATCACCATGGACAAGAATACAACAAAAATGGGTTTCCAGTTTGCAGAACATCCATCTTGCATGGGGCACAAATGGGGGTGTTGGTTCACTTTGACATGAACTAGCACCCACCAGCGCACCATGCATATCTGATGGGTGGTATGTGGATAAGAACCGAATTTCCATTGTATTCCTATGCCATAGCAAAATCATTAACTATGTACCAGAACCATGAACATGTATCCATGAACATTCTACCCTTTTTCCATAAATGAGGGGGGAAGGTCTTTATGAATTTTTCTTTCTTTCTCTCACAAGGTATAAAATAATTGAATTTTGAAATTTGTTGAGACCCACCTAACTGATCATTTTGTTTGTTTCAATAATACCCCCTCAAATTAAACTGATTTTTCCATATATTAGTTTTTTTATAATACTCCCCTATTATGCATAAAGGTTGATTTTGAAATGCCTGACATAATCCTGACCTAAAAATCATCTAGTATAATGTGAAGGTAGGTCTTTTTTGAATAAAACTTATTCACCCAAAAAAAACTTCATTCCACCTATCTCATAATCACTACAACTCATCTCCTAATTAGACAGTTGAGATGTTAATCTATTGACGTCAATGTGTATTGCATGGGTGTCCAAAATGCCATTTAATTCATTGGCCATATGGTGATCATTTGTCATGTTACTAGCTAATTTTCCTTGAGAGAGATAATTATCTCAAAAAGTCTCAATTATCATAATATTTTATGCTAACCCATTGTATCACAATTCTCATCAACATCAATCCACTATTTTTCCTTTTGCCAATGCTTATGCAATATGAACTTGGGAAGAAACAGAGAGGTCTCAGGGGCTGAATCCAAGTTTGTCAAAACCATATTATATATAAGGGGAAACTTTGAAGCTTAACTCAAATCTCAATTCTTTTGTGTTACTAGTAATTCCCATCTCCTACAATTTAGATTTGTGAATCTTGCTTGAGACAAATACGGTAGCCTGCAACTTTAGAGCAACTCTGGGAAGAAGAGCTCTGTGGTGCTGATAGCTATGGCTGTTCACAAGGAAGTCATTACAACCAGAAGCCTTATGCAGACGGCAGCTTGTGTGTTTTTGGTTCTACTAGGGATGGGCAAACCTGTGTCATGTCGGTTTGACACTGTTGTCATCTTGAATGACATGCCAGGGGAGGTTTCTTCAGACTCATTGTCACTCTGCAGATAATGACCTACAGATACACCAAGTTCCTTACCTATTAAAATTATCAATTCAGTTTCAGGGAAAACTTGTGGGGGATGACTCTTTTAACTTGCGATTTTGCTTCTACTAACCACCATACAACCGCGAGTATCATTGCCTTTAAAGGTGATCATTATGGTGAAATGCCCTGTGTTGTCAACTGCAACTGGTCAGTCAACCTGGTGGGCTTTTTATCTTAATGGCCAGTTTGTGAAGGCATGGCCAAGTGACACAAATATGAAAAATGTCAGTAAATTGTTCTGCATTTTTGTTCCATTTTGTGTGATAGATGCAAATTTGTATGTTTGATTTGCTACCTGTGAATATCAGGGTCACCAATTAGGTATCGGTGTGGTGGTGAGAATGCATGTTTTGTTCCTTCTTAGACTATGGAATAATGTAGTACCCATCTTGAGAATGCATATATTGTAGGTAGTTAAGACTATGGAATTGTGTTGTTTTTATTTGGTCCTAAGTATCGAGGTATATATGTTCACAAGGTGTTACTGTTACTGGTTTGAACTTGTCACAAGGGACGGAGCTATTTCATGATGAACTGCTCATTGAAACTAATGCAGTCCAACAAATCAGATCTCACATTGTGTTGAATTATGCAGGCAACAACACTCCAATGATCTGACTGTTGCTGGGAATGTCTCAATAAATCACAACTTGCCAATTTGCACCACAGTAAATCCATGGAATTTGCTAGAATCAGTGTTTTAGATACCTATAGTGCTTTCTATACATAAAAAACTTTTCCAAGTATAAAATGCATTCCATTGAAATAACACATTCATGCAGGGAGTTTTGCAACACTAAAATGATATAATGTGAAGTTTCATGTAGTTGATTCTTTTTTGAATGAATGGTCTTGTTGTGAAATGCCCACAATTGAATGCGTCTGATTTCTGTTGCTTTATATATCCACACATTGATGGACAATACTAAAGCACTATGTTTATGAACCACTTGTTTATGATCACGGATTTGAGGGTCTTCCTTGAAAATGAACAAACAATGTACTTACCATCTTCCATCTAAAATCTGTCCTCTTTGTTTTCTGTCTGCAAATGCCTCAAATGCAGGTTGGTTTGTCATGATGTTCACAAGACTTCTTGGTTGGTGCACAGGTAGGTGCTCAAAGATTGATCCCATGTCTTGTAACCATATCATGAGGCACCAGAAAATTTCAAGGGACAAATGTGCTCGTGACAGAAGAGATATATACAAATGTTCATGATTTTGTGCAAGAGGTTTCACTCAAGCTATCTCCAAACATGACCAACTTGAGAAGTGCATCTGGTGGTGGACAGATGTGCCTAATTTGACAGAAAAAGAGGTATCAATGTCCAAGATCTGCTCACAAAAGTTTTAGTATGAGAAGTGTTTTTCACCTCTGATAGCTTGAGCTCCTCATAGAATGATTCATTTGTAATTGGAGGAATGGCTTGCTGCTACTGCCCAGCATGAGAACGAACACTTGATTAAACATGGCAGATAATATTAGACACTTCTTCAAACTCCATTTCATTGCCTCTATACAGAAAATCAACAGAATCTCTCATTGAACAACTGCATGCAATCCTACTTACAAGGATTGGACAGCAGGATTCCACAGCCAAACAATAGGAGTAGTTGAAAATCCAACTTAGATTCAGAGATCTGTCTAGGATCTGGATCCCAAGAGTAAATTGCATTTGGTACAATTAAGTCACAAAACCAATTCAACTCACAGGAATGACCTACAAAAGAACTTTCCTTGAAATTGGACACTGTTCCCTGTTGTGACAAGCTATGCTCAGCTGGCCCTTTGCTGCAGGTATCAATTATTGACCCTATGACTTCTGAATGTGAAGCTTCTCTTCCTATTGGGGCAGCTTAAATTGTAAAGCAATGAATTTTGGATGTTTCTATTTTGCCTCTTAGCTGCAGCAGGCAAATCACTCATGATTGTAAAAGTATGGCAAATAGGGATGCTCACTCTACAGACTGATATAACATTGAGAGGATGTATTGAAAATATCAAGTGCATGAATGGGGTTGTCAAAGAGTTTCAGTTCCTTGTGACCTCTGCCATATTAATTGTGGAAGTAGTTTTGACAAAATATCTGCTGTTTCAGGAAGGAACTTCCTCGCAAATAGAAAGCAAGGTCGGTGTTCCCCATTCCATAAACATGGTACTGTTGATTTTTTTGCCTGTTAGCACTCATCTCACAACACATGAAACTTTGTCAGAAAAACATCCATAGGAGGACAGTTCAAAGATCCTGACAATTGATTTGTGGGTCTCAATATGAGGATGAGTTAAGATATTTTAAGAGAATGACCTTCAACCCAATGTTTGTGACTAAAATTTGTGCAACTTTCAAGAATTTACAAGAGTTGGTGCTCTGAAACTACTAAGGTTTTGCATGATTAGTGCAGCTTGCACACCCTACCAGTGGCTTACCACATCAACCAGTTGTTGAAAGCTCTTTTTAAAGTACTGCAGGAGGTTTTTCATCAACTTAGAACCCATTCATGTGCAGAACTAAATGCAGTCACAGGTAAATGTCCAATGATTAGCACCTTGATGAGTGACCAATGTAGCTTAGTTTTCCCACTACTAGTGCATTCTAGTTTCAGAAAATTGGTCACAGTGTAATAAACAAGTGTAGGATACTGATCTCATCACCTAAGTGCAGAGGCGAGCAAAGTTTGACCTACTTACTTCTCCATCACTGTTGACATGTACATGATAGTTAATTGCCTGCAAAAATTCCACAGTTTGTATCATCAGACTCTGTATCACCACACTTCATTCAGAAGATTGAAACAAACTTCCAGCCTGTAGCAGGAAGGCATGAGACCAGTTAGTTCTTGCATTAGCCAATGAAGCTGCAACAACAGGTAATTGACTGAATGTCCAAGCTCTTACTGTCATATGGCAGACCTGTAAATCCCAGGCTTGAGGACAAATACTGAAAACATATATTCAAAACATTCAAAAGGGGTGGTACTTGAAGTTAGCATTAGAGGTCAAATGGGGTCCAAATTGCCTGGATTGCTGCCAATGTTGTCTCTGTGACATCTTCTGTTGCATATGACTTTGGATGCCACTTTCCCTCCGACCAATCAACATGTGTCACTGTCCAGTTGGCAAGGTGGCTAGGATCCATAATCTGCAACCAAAAAGATGAGAAGGCATGAATCTCAGATAACCTGCCCCATAATAAGCAAGTCCTATGTAATGGGAGCTTTGTATGCAGCAAGTGTGCTATGAATCTGATCCATTGAACTTTTTCAGCATCCAGTCCAAGAAGTAGACTTTAATATTTAAGAGGAGATTATGTTGAGCAGGCATGACACTCACCTACACACATCACAACAGTAATGCAAGCACTAAACAACTTTAGTGCAAGTTTCCAACAAGACTCAACTCCACACCTGACCTGCTCAGCTCCAACATATTTTACCCTGCTAGAATCTTATATGTAAGCTTGGTACTGAAATATCAATACAGGTGATCCTGTCATTACATGTTTTATAAGCACCTCCAATTCTGCACTATTCAAGCAGCCATCTTCAATTGCACAAGTGACATAGTCCACAATTTACATAGAAGGTGCCCAACCACATTCAAACATCCAATTACACAGTATAAGGACATAAAACCCTTAATCCATTTCCACAAATGTGCAAGAGAAGCATGAGAAGCCATTTGTGTGAGTTGACATGTGATGTACATGAAGGAAGGTTTGAACATAGTGTTCATCTGGGTAGCAATTGTGATTCTCTGGACCAGGCTGCAATGAAGCAATGGAAACCTGTCAGTGTTAGCAATATAGGAGATCAAGCAAAATTGACAAGTTAATGGTTAAGAATTGTAAAACTGCAATTGTTCTCTGGATTTATGCAGAGTCTGGTTTCAAGTGGCCTATCTATATATATGTATATATACATGTAATTCAAAATACTATTATTTCAATACCTTTTCATATCCATGTTATATAGTAAAATCAAATTTGAGATTGACATAAATAATGATGAACTATTTGGAAATATATGAGGGAAATAAAAAGTGGGGAGATGGGGGGAGGATATTATTAAATTCATAAACGTCCATCTCCTTTACCATTATTCTTACCTTTTCCTCACATTTTCAAAGTGAAGCTTCAATTAAAATTTAAAATTTATTTAACTATTAGAGTACATTCCATAAATCCAGAGCTTTTTCCATGGCCACAGGGTTCTAGTAAGACTAGAGCTGAAATCCCATGATAAAGATCACAATGTTTGTATATGTTTGATCACAAGGGCTAGGCAAGGAAAGTTGCAGCAGTGTGGCTGATGCGTGCTGCACATTTGTGGACCCTGAGGTACACTATTACTCAGCAGCTGTACAAGAGAAGTTTTATTGTTTGAACAATTCCATAGACCTCTGGACAGCAAATGTAAGAGAGTTGCTCCTCAATTACCTTGCAAAATGAACTGAATTTTCTGTAGTAGAAATTGTCAGCCACAACTAGCAGTGCATGCTGACGGGTGATTGCAAACCACTGCCTTACACAAAAACATATGCACTGTCCCTCCTCAGTAAATTACAATCACAACAGTGGCATCAGACATGTAAGAGTGTCATAAGGACGTTTTATCCTTTTAAGTTAGTAAAATGGATTCTACTAAATCATGTTTCCTGTCGCACACTGGGCCTTTATGTCTGTGATCTTTACCATGCTAATGCAAATCCAATGGCAAGGAAAAAATCAAGGCCTCTGGATTCAATATGTCAGTTGCTCATGATGACATTCAGCAAACCAAGGGCACCCAAATCTTCGAGTTTCCTATGTTGATTGCATCCAGCACTGCCATGATACAGGATGGAAAATGTACCTGACCTCCTTTCCTCCAGGCCCTTCTTGATACTTCAGGCATCATCCTATCTGAGTATCGCCCTAGTCCATGTGGCCCTGGATCATCAAAACTGGAAAGTAATAAAAAATTAGAGTTTACTGGGGCAAAAGCCTGCCTGTCAGAACTAGCATTGGCACAATGAGGTTGCAGAAGTTGGTGGCATTTTTAGGTGCAGAAATTCGACTATGACAAATAGTCAACCATTCAGGAGTCTGAATTGAAAGAGTGTTTCTTTACACAAGGGTGATGTAGAGCATGACATACCAGTCCACAAAGCTCATCCTGGCACCAAGCAGATAGTTGTAGATGTAGTTGAAGTCATGAAGGGGTACACATCTGCCACACCCCAAAGTCAAATGAAATAAAGCTACAGGATGCTCCAAACTATTCGTACATGAAAAGTTACATGTAATCACCAATTCTGTGCAATGCTGACTTGATAGTCAATCCTACCTGGATGTTGTAACAAGATAGAACAAGACAAAGACCTTGATAATACAACTGAAGACACATGTTACTTTAAACCTGCAATGGCCTTATTATGGCCATAACTTCAAGTTCTGGTGACAATTAAGAAGATAATGGTTGGTGCATGCATACGTTTCAGATAGAAGAACAAAATATTGATTGCGCTTGTCCTGTAGGGCATTTGCAAGCAGACGCCGTTCTGCATCAACCATTTCAATCTGCCCCCAAACCACCTGCATGTTCCAAAAGATTTTCCATTCTTATTCCAAGAGATCCAACTTCCAGAAACAAAACATGAAAAAATATTCTAAAACCTTAGACGATAAAAATGCAAAGAATTTGCTGAAGTCTTTAATCGTTCTCAAGCTTCAAAACCCTAAGACCTTCACATCCCTTGCAGAAAAATGTGAATTTACATCTTCATCACATGTCAGCAGCTCAAGGGTACTGGAATCCAGAGAGATAAAAGGAGAAAAAATCTGAGAACAAGGCCCATGTGCATGACCAAATATGGTTCCTGCAAGTTTCTGATTTGATGGTAGGTGCAGTTGGATATCACCTTGACTTGTTGCAGAAAGTTCTGAAGAAAAGTTCAGGAGAGAGCATGTCTTTGCATACCTTTTCAGATCGAATTTCTCGACCTTTGAACACATTCCCCTTCCAAATGCTCCCTAATGATTCTTTCTTGGATGCATGGACATACACAGAGTACCTATCTTCATGGCCCTGCATACAAGGCAGAAACTGAGATAAGATTCAAATTTTGTGCGTGCCAACCACAGAACCTACTTTGGAGAGGTAGCAAGAAGCAGTCCAATTTTGGGATCGGGGACCTCACCTCAAAAAATCTATCCCAAAGCCCTTCAAAGGGAAGCGGTCCAGGCGTCAAAAACATGAAAGCCAGCTTCGGTTGCTCAATATTGAGTGTGGAACGTGACAGAATGTCTTGTGCAAGAACACGGGCTGTGAGTTCATCATCACTATAGTTGCGTGGCAGCTCGAGATCAGATGGTAGCTGGTGACGGACAGGTGGAGGAAACTGTTCCTGAGCGCTCAGATCCTTATGGAGATCCTGAGGGAGGGGCAGAGGAGCTGCAATCGAGGAAAGTGGAGAAACGTTCTTGCACAAACTGCCTTTGAGAAAATCGCAGCCAAGAGCGGCGCCAAACTTGTACACGAATGCAGAGCTAAAGAGTGAGAGAAAGAGAACGGATAGGCCCAAGCTCAAAACAAGACGTCGCTGTCGCGCCATCCACCTCCAGGTCACCATGCTGTTCTGCAGCACCGCTACCTTGGCCGAAAGGATCTTTACATAACTTGTCTCCTGCTTTTCACCCTTCTTCCATCTGCCCCTTTCTTTCGTCCAAGTCCCAATCGGAACCGTCCCCACTCACTCAGACATTCTTTTCTTCGAAAATAACAACCTCTTCGCTCTCATTCTTCGTCTCATGCACTGTCTGCCTTGCGACGGAACGCACGACTGGCACGGTAATCAATCATCTGTGCAGACAATTGTGCTCTGGACGTTGCTAAACTCTCTACGGTTCTTGTGTGCGGATTCTTGTGTTCTGCATATCGAAACAGCACACTCACATGCAGAGGAAATTCTCTCGAAGTTACTAGAGCAAAGGCAGGGCGTGCTCAATGCAGCCAGTTGTCGACAATTCAATTCCTTCGAACAGAAATATGAATCCACAGACCATTTAATAGGCCCGACGCATCTGAGGTCCCGAATCAAGACACAGTCCATCGAAGAAAGATCGAAAGAAACACAGAGAAAGAGAGAGAGATATCAACAGAAAAAAGACACAGAGACTGGCAGACAGAGTGGAGAGGATAACGTTTTGCATGGATCGAGTCTCGACAAGGAAGACGATGACAAGAGCTTCTTGGACCTTCACAAACCTGTCAATCGTACTCGAAAATATGAAAAGGAAGAAAGAAATAAAGGAATCAATCCAAAATTTTGAGCGTAGATATGACTGCGAAACTGAAGATCGGGAAAGAGTTTCAGCTAGACACACGAAACTGAAAATCGAAATCAGAATTTCAACAAGGAGGAGACGACCAGAAGCCGAACTTCACAACGTCGAGGCGAAGAGAGACAGTTGTAAGGGATCATTACTGCACAATTTTGAGCATAGCTGGTCCACACGAAACTGGAAATCGGAAAAATAATTTCAACAACAATGAGGCGAAGAGTTGAAGCTAACCTTCACATAAGTCTGAAGTCACACAAACGTATGCTCCTTCGATGGACCGGCCAGCTATCTCTGCTGCCAGTTCACATCCAGAAGAAACTTAGGCTTCATCGCCGTATCTCATGCGCGAAGAAATTCCATCAAGAAAAGCTTTTAAAATATCGCAAAATCCTGAAGATCGTAGCCGCGATCAGTCATGCAACTATCTAAAAAACACGCTCTAAGAATCCAACAAGAGAAAACGGGCACACACATGTTACGGAGGAGCTCACAAAAAAACCAAAATTCCCACCAAAAATTTCGAAAAATAGCGCTTCTTGCAGATGTGCTTACAGAGAAGATTTAGAAGACCTTATCTGAGCGCGAGCGAAGGGAAAAAACAAACGCGAAAAATGTCGACACGACTTCCGATGTCGATAGCGCGAGCGAGCGAAGAAGACGAAGAAGAAATCGAAGGAAGACGAAGGGTGCTGAGTGCGGCTAGTAGGTAGGTAGGTAGGTAGTGGGAGAAGATTAATTACCAGGTGTAAAAACCATAAATTACTGTGTTACAAGTTACCTTATACCAACCAGAGGAGGTTCATTTTGGCAGCTAGTTTTCTACTTACCCCAAAGTAACTTCTCGTCAGATTTCAAATTTATTTATGGGTTAGGATTTTTAAAAAGGTAAAGAAAAGATAAAGATTTTTTTTTCTTATTTAATAATTTAAAAAATGATTTTTTTTTTTTACACTTTGAAATTTATTTAGACAACTTTCATATTCCTAAATTGAGTTGGACAATGCAAAACATGTGATATCAAATTACAATAATAAATTATTTTTTATTTCTAAAAATACATAAAATGAAAAGCCATTAAAATCAAATTGGGCAACATGCCACTTGCCCTACTAAATATAATAATATGAATGAACGGCACTAGAAGTCATGCCACGAAATCACCATGAGCCTTGCCA
>Ga0209208_10004938_pt1 | contig 18709 bp, 10 predicted proteins | sample S1TSphfallax_3_FD_187694 | JGI IMG/M metagenome (GOLD analysis project Ga0209208, IMG submission 187694) | Host-associated microbial communities from peat moss isolated from Minnesota, USA - S1T2_Fd - Sphagnum fallax MG (SPAdes) (version 2) | ecosystem: Host-associated > Plants > Peat moss >... | reverse complement strand
AGTTGACCCCCCCCCCGCCCCCCCCCCTCCCCAATCCACACAAAGATAAGGTATTTGCTATGTGGACAAAAAATGTAAAATTTCAACACATTTTTATCATCCTAAGGGTTCATTAATATATGTAATTGGGCCAGTAAGGTAGTCAAAAAATGCATATTTGTGTATACATATCAAATTATAATATTTTTTATGACAAAATTGTTGTATTACAACAATTATATACATGCAAGAGGTATTTCCTCTATGGGACAACATTTGGTGCTTACCAAAATACTAAATATATTCATATGCATGAAAATAATTTAACATATTTGTGATGTGCTTGTTCCATATTACAAGATTGTAAGTTCAAATGCTTACTATCATACACCTAACCTTGCTTTATATGGTACTTTATTCCAAACATTGTTGTGAGATAGTATTTTTTGCCCTCTCAAACAAATCGTGACCTTTGAAATGATTAGGCCATCCAAGGATGTTAAAAGAATAGCATATTCCAAAAATGATATTGATTGCACCATGAAATTAATTTTTCCTACATCATTGTTGGAAGTTCTCCACCAAAACTAACATATTGGACTGTGAATAATGAAAATGAAATATGCATTCCAAAACCTAACACAAATATAATTTTTTAATAATCTCATTGGATTACAAATGCTTTAGCACATGCCAACAATTGTTAAACCTCATCTTAACTCCATGTGGGATAATGAATGAACTATTCAAACTAGTCACAATACATTATGTTTTGTAAGGTATGATCACTACTACAAAATGTGGTGTAATTCATTAGTCCCTATTCATTACTTTCCAACTAGTCCCCATTTACTACGACCAATGAATAAATTCAAAATCTAATGAAATCACTTGGCGTATAACGACACCTTTTGTTGTAGTGGATACATGTGTTTACATACTCCATGCCTACCCAAAGAAGCTGTTAACATGACAATGAAATATATACAAAAACAACATGGGTGATTTCTAATTGTCACATTGAAACATTTATGGCCACAGAATATGATGTAAATTCATCCATACCCAAGGGGATGGACATCTATAAGGGGCAAACTAGTTGAAGGACTAAACAATTTACTAGCATCCCAATTGTTGGTGTGTTGTTGTGTTAATTTAAACACTAAAGGCCTTCTCACCTTCTTGCCACAATGAAATGTGGGCCAACTATTTGCATCTGTAGGTCTAATTACATTTGGTGTGAAGGTTGAAGGAACTTGGAAATTTCTTGAAGTGGAAGGCTCACCTCTAAATAAAGTCCAAGGGTTGTTCTTGCATTCAGAATCAAACATAAACCCAACCTCTTCCAAAGATGATACCTATTTCTAAATAAGGTTAACACCATGTTGAATAGGCCATATAGTTGAAACACGCGCTCAAGCAATGACATGCTTTTGTGAAAACCCACTCACAACGATTGAAGTCATCTAGATAAAACCAATGCTTATGGTGCTCAAAAGCCCTAGATCATAATTGGGCCCAAAAACCAGGATAACTTGGGGCTGGGGTCCCAAATGTTGTCTTATGTGTATTGATTTTTCTTGTGCACTTCACACCAATATTTTTTTGCAGTGTAGAACATTGCACTACAAAACTAAGAGGGCACCAATCAATATGCCAAAGGCCATCCCCGCACGTAATCTCATTTACCACTATGCCACCTTAAAAAAAAATATAAAACATATTTTGTGTAACACATGGCGACCCATGGACGTGCAAGTCATCGACACTATTGGGATGACAAACAAGAACAACCACATGAGTACAAGAAAATTTGACATGGCGAGGCTTATGCAACTCATGGTGAAAAGTTAACACTATGCATGGCAGAACCAAACACCTCCTCACCCTTGAGATGAGGAGTTAGTGTCATGAACAAATATCTAAAAGCAAAATTGGCAATGGATGTTGCAAGCTTGGGAATATCCTTCAAAGCATTGGCCCTCTAGTCTATGACCACATTGTAAAGTTGGTCCCTTCATGGCAAACTTTTCCATATGGTAGTACGTTGGAGGTAAGGATCATCTACCACGAACATTTCATTTCACCATGATTTTGTACATGGGTCTTTTTATCTCTCCTTCCCCATTACACCCATTGTTGGTTTATAGCATAGAATGTGTTCATCACCTTAAATGGATTGCTAATTATGAGACATTTTGTCAATGTTTTGATGTAGGTGATCGTGAGCCAACTTTGTTAAGATCTTCACCTAAATTTCCTAGCTTTGCACAAGTTGGATACCATGTTGCTGGTATGTTCACAAATCAAAACTATACACAACATTTTGCTTCACTTTTGAAAAAACATTAAGCAAAATGTGATTTTTGCACTTGTAGTGAATAAAAGCCAATGATTGGAACCATCACATAGAAAACAAAAGGGAAGGCCAAAAAAAACCAAAAGAGGCATTGCTTGTAAGAACTAAAGAAGGGAGAGAGCTAGTCCCTCTCATGGTAGGAAACTATTTCACCCATAGCCCCTCTAATGTTGCCTAGATGCAAATCGTGAGATTGAATAATAATAGGAGGTCTAGAACAAGCATCTCCTAGTAACGTAATCTTCCTCTCTATAACAAAGGTTAAAGCATGCTAAAGAGTAATACTAACATATTGCATAAAAAATTGAGTATAAAAAGACCAAGATAAATGACCTCCTGATCGTCTATTGTGGAAAAGATGAGCACATTCTTTGATGAAACGATCCATATCATGGTCGAATGTGCCATGCACCTCCATGGCCATTGGAATAAAGTGGTGCATGTCATGAATCCCTTTATATTTATGGATCTTAAAAATGGTGCTAAGTTTCACAATTACACCTATTAGTTGACTAATGCCATTCATAGCCACCATATTTCATGTTAGGTCAATAACCACCACATCAGCAACAAAGACCTAGTCCTCACGAATCATGTAGATATCAATTCGTAATGAAACTTTTAACATAAGGGCATACCATCACTTTCTCCATATGGTGTGTAGAACCAATGGATAGATGGACTAGCAATCAACCATAGCCTTGCCCCTTTGCCTAAACAAGAACTAATGCAGCCTTTGGATGTTGAAAAAATGGAGTCATCCTCCAAGTTAGACCTAAACGATGTGTTGTGATGGATGTTCATCAAAAATGCTTTGGTGAAAGCATGGTGAAGTGGACCAAAAGTGGCACATGCAAAGTCCACACAAGAATATACAATTTTTTTAATCCCTTTTTTAACCCTCTCACAATTCCAACATTTTGTGTATTACTCATTTTTGAAAGTTCATAAGTTTTTCTTAAATTTTTCAATCACCTTGGTCTATAACTTATTTTTTTCTTGTATAAATCTATTAGAATGGTTAATATTAATGTGGACCTTTTTTTACATTTCATTTATTTATTCATTTTTCCAATCATAGTTATGTTTAAATAGGAAAATTGTTAGATGTTCATCATGCCTTGGGCCTTATTGAATGTAATTATTGATTTCACACCATTCTTCATTTTCATAATACAAACATATTTTTTCTAAATATTTTTTTCCAATTCTTCATTTTTATGTCGATTGTGGACTTTTAGGGATATATCAATTCAGAATGCACATGAAAATAAAATAAAATATTTTTTCTTGAATTTTTATTTCCACATGTCATATATGTTAAGTTTGATCAAATCATGTGATTGACATTTAAAAAATAATTTTTTTTAGTGAAAACAAAGTCCACATAATTTGTTACATCACACATTTGCCACTTTAAAAGTTCAAAAACACTATACAACTAATTCTAATTGCAAAAATGTTTTATGCATTTCACTACATATATATTACAATACATATTTGAGTCCAAAACATAAAATATTCAATCTGATTATCATGTAGCATTATATTAAATTTCATTTCTTGAAAAAATAGTGTCTGTGATGTCCATTTTGGTATAACGCATCGTGCTTTTGCCTGCTTATAGACCTACGGTGTTGGTAACTCCTAAACTCTTAAAAGAAAGTTGCATCTTTTAGCTATAAGAGGAAGGCTATTTTGAGTTGCACAAAGGCATGACTAAAGGAGGTGTGGGCCCCTTTCAACTTGAGAAACATATTCTTCCAAAATGGGTTTATAAAAAATATGGAACTTGGAGCATAAATATAGAGCCACCAAAGCCTAACTCGCTAGAAAGGTAGATGGGGCATAATCCTCTATAGATAGTATCCTATACCACTAAAAGAGATCAATAGTTAAGCTTGACATCTCATTAAAGAGCCTTGAATAAACTCCCATAACCTTAGACCCATAATGTCCCCACATACTTGCATAATTCACTTGTTGACATTTGCCAAAAAAAACAAGAAGGAAGAAGGAAGAAGTATTGTTCAAATGAGATAAAAAGGTTGACAAATGACACATGAAGACATAATGCCCAATGCAACCTATGTGTTTCCCAAGATAAGAAGATCATCAATATGCACCATGTTCTATGTTAAAACTTGATCCAAAAAATGTGTGACAAAATCTTAAGAACCCACTAAAATGTGTAAGCCGTCTATGAGCAAAATGCAGCCTTAAAGAATTTTTATGCCTGAAAAGATCCTTAATGGATTCTAAAGCTTGCACTTTGACATTTTGACCCAAAGCTCAACTAAGGTTAATTGGGTCGAAAGGTGGTCAAAGGTAAGGACAATTTCGTTCATAGGGCCCATGATGTGTGTATTGTTTGCTAGGGATGGAAAGACATAGTTGCGGGTTCATGCAATGATTTCAAGGAGTGTTCAATAATGGGCCAAGGCAAATTAAAGACCTTTTAGGGGGCACCTTGCCTTGTGTGTAGAATTGATTAAATAATGGTGAACCTTTCTTCATGCTGCCCATGTTGGTAGTAAAAAAAACGAGCACCATAAAACAACCTAGTAAAGGGGACAATGTTCGTTAAAAGTCCCTTAACATCTTGTAGTTCTTTAAAAATAACAGTTCAAAAAACGTTATTAAAAGCATTTTTGTCGTTGACTTATATCATGCCCTAATCAAGGTGTAGGTCAAAAAGGGTTCTAATGTCGAAGGAATGGTCTCACAACCTCCAAGGGTTGATACTTCGAACTGATGGAATGAAAGGTGTTTTTAAAATGACACTTGAAATTGTAGGACAATGGAACAACTAATAATTGATGAAAACATCTTGCCTATGGCAATAGGATGAAAACCTTTAGAGTCCCTTGCCATTGCCAACAATTTGTTAGCCTTCAACATTAAGGCCATTGACCTAAGGATATCACCATGGGCAACAACAATAGTGGCTTAGAATAATTTCGAAAACCCTAAGGATGGGTCTTCTAGTATAAAGTAATTTGAGAGATGTTCATAGACCATCCCATATAGTTCACCTAAAACAAATGGGGAGTAATGGCTAGGGTTTGTGCACACAAAATCCTATCCATGACAAAGGTGTGTTCAGGTTAAAAGTAAAAAATAATTGAAAGGACATGGTCTAATGGAAAGGGGTATAGTTGACACAAAGTTGTAATGGTGTCCTTTGAAAGAACTGACGTCATGGGTTGAAAAACCTTAGCAACACACTAGTATTTTCTAGCTTTACCCAAAGTTAGACATCAATGAAGACAAATGGTCAAAGAATCATTCAAATGAAAACAAATGGTCAAAGAATCATTCAAGGAGCGGTGGGAATGGGGAGCATGTGAAACACAAGAGGATTCTTCTTGAAGAGAAGACCAATCATTTACCATAAACCTTTTAAGGTAGGCAAAAACCTCTTACTGACTTGAACGACCTCCTCGATTATAGTGTAAACACCAATGTGACAACAAGAGAAGAAGGAACTATGTTGATTTGTCCATCGGATTTTGAGTAATTCGATCGAGGGGTAAGCGAAAAGCTTGCCTGATTTCGTCCTAGAAGGTTTGAAGGATACTATGACACACATGAGAGCATGCAAAATGAATTTCAAACAACCTCAAAATGAAACTATATTGAGCTCGAAGCCAACCCCAAGAAGCAAGGGGGATAGAACCAAGGTGGAGCACATGAGGGGAGAACACATGCAAACACAAAACATCTTGGTTAGCTTGGGAGACGAGGCTAGCATAAGGGAGAGCATTCTTGACATGCTTTGAGAACCGCTTAAAAAGTAGAGGCTAGAGCAATGTGGACAAGGGACATTTTGAACTGACATAAGATGTAAAGAAGGAGCCATGCAAGACAAAGGGCTATGCCCAAAACATGATGATGCAAAAACCTAAGTAAGGCCCAAAGAGAAAGCAAATTTTTTTTTTTGCTATTGCAAGAATGTGTTGACGATGGCGGGCCTGACGCCCACTATTGGGTTGCCAATACAAGCTCCTAGTCGCCAATGTTTTTGTTTTTGTTCCACGCACTATCCTTGTGTCATTTGTCAATGGTTCATGCCTGTTTGGTGCCTCTCCTTTGTCTATTTTCTCTTTTGCTCATCTTCCATTTCTTCGTGCCTCTCTCGATGCTGTTGCTGGCGGTGGTGGGCTGTCAGTTACCAAGCATATCTACATACATATACACCCAAACCGCCTTGAGAACCTCCGGTTATTTGGTTCCGTTTTTATTAACCGCCACACACTGGATCCGACCCACCTGACTACCATGCGGCAAACTGGCGGACGGTTTCACGTTCCACACTCGAGTAGGTACCTACCTTCATCTGTGTTTGTTTCTTGAGGCCTTGATTAGGGTTTTGAGTTCTGCAATTGCAGGAGATCGTTCGAGTTCCGCGATTGCAAAACGCTTCTCGATGGATTGATTGCTCTCCCCGTCCCGTTTCTGGATGTGGGTTGTGGGACAAATTGTGGCAAGCGCAAGGGAATTAATTGAGTTGTTACAAGAGTGAAGTGTAATTTGGTTTTTTTTAGGGTGAAAGAATTTGTGTATTGTGGTCGTCTTTGAGGAAATGTTTTTGTTCTCGGATTGATATGTAAGAGAGTGAGTGAGGATGTTGTTCTTCAAAAGCTCGAGTAGGAGGAGGAGCACGACGACGACAGGGACGAGGAGGATGTGATGAAATTAAGTTTTTGGGGTACTTGTGATGAAGGAGTTTTGTTCCTGGATTTCTGGGTGAGTGGGGGTTTTTGTGAGAAGAATTTTGCATGAAATCATCATGGCTGGCGAGACAGTTCGTGTGGAGATTCGTCCGGAAATTAGCGATTCCTCGTCCATCAAAGCTTCGGCGGAAGCAGAATCGAAGCCCCCATCATCAGAGGTCAAACCTGTAGCACGTCATCATCTTCCAGAACAGCAGTCTGGGCTTGAGGAAGAAGACGAGAAGATGGAGGAGGAGGGGAAGAACACAAGGTCCTTCGGGGAGGGCATTGAACCTCCAGGTCATCATCAACAAGCAGCAGTGGTGACCGAGGCTGAAGACGAGAAAGTGCAGAAGAAGCGCAATAGGGAGGAGATTGTGAGCTTCTACAAAGCTTACAGAAGGGTAAAGATGCGTGTGGCAAGACAGGATGAATCCCAGAATGTGGGATTCGGCATTGAGAACGATGGTGAAGATGCATATCGCTCCATGCTTGCTCTTTCCAAAGGTTAGGGCAAACTTCTCTTCTATACTTGAGCTTCTTTCATAAATGCTCATTAGGTGCCCAAGGTACCTTGAACCCTAAGCCCTCTGCAAAAGACATCATCTCTCTCTTCTCTCCCAGGCTCTCTGAATTGCAAATCTTGTGGTTCCTGCCTGAGGTCATGTGGTGACATTGCCTCTTGGAGGTACCCCCTGAATTCTTCTGTTGCAGCCAGCATGCCATACAAATGTCTCCTTTGCTTCTTGGGACTCATTGCAAACATGAATTCTTTTGGAGTGATTTGTGACTGCAGGTTGTGTAGGTGCACGCCGTATTGCTGCAGAGCTCATACCTCGTTATGCAATGTTCTGTCCATCAGCTCTTGAGGCTGCTGCAAAGACAACAATACAGCTCTTGGAGTGGAGCTGTGGGGTCCTCCGGAAAGGAGGTTCCATAGAAGACCCCCTTGTAGGGAAGACTGCAGAAGCATGCTTGGATGGGTTAGTGCACCTTGCTGCGGCTTCTGTAAGTGCTGCAAGCAGTCTTTTAAGTGTAGGTGGGATTTGTACTGAAGTCTGCCGTACCATTTACACATACTTGCTTCAGCAGCTGAATGGACATGAACTCTTTCAGCCCAGTGAATGCAGGATTGGAAAGGCTGAAGTGCAAGAAGAAGCTTCAAATATAGAGAAAGAAAGTGAAACTTTTGCTGAGTGTACAAAGCCAGACAAGCTTGTTAGGTTGATAAGGTCAAGTCTGCTGCGAATCATCAAGGGAGATGCAGAGGGAATTCTCTCAGTCTGCTTTGAGTTGTTGTCCCTGGATGCTGAGCACCGCAAAAATGTACAACAGTTTTTGGCACAGATTCTGAAACGTGTTTGGCCATCAAGCCCCAACCTGAAGCTTGAGGATTGGGCACATGGGGAATTTGGTTTTGGAAATGGAAGTGCAGAGGTTGTTCAGTGGGCCTTGGATGATGTTCCTAGTAAGCAAAGTGAGGAAGAGGCAGTGTCATCACCAAAGAGCGAGGTGACGGCTGTTGAACAAAAAAGTGATACTTTGACGACTCTACTTGCCAAAGTGAGCTTCCCTGGGCAGCTTGGGATGGATTCTTGTAAGGTGAATTTGAGTATCATACAGATGTCTAAGCCTTGTGACTGTTGAGACTAATTTCTATGTTTGTGGAGCAGATTGTGCACGCAAAACCTTCTCTTGAGAGATGGCTTGTATCAGTGGTGCGTCACTTCCGTTGTACAGCAAGCAGCAAAGTGGAGAAAGAGGTGTTCCCTCTCCTCTTGTTGATTCTCAAGACACTCCCATCCTTCACTCCTGCAGATCTTGAGCTTGTTGCCTTTGATGAGCCTGCTGCTCCAGTCTTTGGGGAGGACAAACAAAGAGATGAAACATCTTACTACAGTAGTTATGTCAACCCTGGTGAAGGAATCCCTGGGACTCGGTGGAATGATGCTTCTCAATATAGAATGGAACATCTAGGGTACAGGAAGCATGCTCCAGAGTATTCTAATGCCACTGCAGACAGCACTCAATGGTGCTATGGATTGTCAAAACCACCTGGGTACGAGGGAGGGGAATACTCCAATGATCACCCTGCAGAAATGCCCTCAGACTTTCGGAAAACTGTTTCAATCATACCTGAGGGAGAGACATGGCACAGAGGAGAGGAGTTTGGTGATAGTGAGCCTCGGGTTGCATGCAGTAGTGCCGAGGCTGATCACAACTCCAGACTCACGAGAGGGTCTGAGATTTATAAGCAGGCACCAGAGAGTGATTCCTGGCCATCTAGGGAGCGAGAAGCTGATCCTGGAGTTCCTGGGAATGTTAAAGGGAAGTCTCATGCAACAACCACATGGGCTCCCAACTGGCGCACTGGAGGGAGGCCTCCAGAGCCACCTCGAGAGCTAGATAAGCCTGCTGACAATGACATGGAATCTTGGGGGCAGAGGAAGGATTTTGTGAATGGAGGTCCTCCATGGATTGAACCAAGTGCAACCAGGTCGGTTATTTTACCTTCTCCTCAGCAGCCATCAATGGTGCATTTTCAGGTCACCCCCCCAAATCAGGTTGGGTGGTGTTTAGATGGAGACCCAACAGCCATGGATGTTTTCCCAGCTTCTCCCCACCTTTGGGTAGGATCACTAGGCTCAAATGTAAGTGAAGCTCTCGTCAAGTTCCACTTTGAGAAGTATGGTCCTGTTGAAGGGGTGTCAGTTTTTCGGGGCCGTGACTTTGCAGTCGTGAAGTATCAGAGTGTGCGCAATGCAGTCAAGGCTCGCGAGATTATGCAGGGAGCTGTGCTGTGGGGAAAACCTTTGCAAATCAAGTTTCTTGATGCTGGTGGCACTGATAGGCATCTGAGCAGTGGAGGTGCAGTCAGTGTGAGTTGTCATGTGTGGGTTGGAGGGATCTCGAGCCAAAGTGCAAAAGAAGAGCTTCTTAGGGACATGACAGCAGCAGGGTTGAAAGGGCCCCGTTCTGTACTTGCTTTGGTCAGTGCAAGTGCAATATTGCTGGAATTTGAAACCCCGGAGGATGCTGCTACTGTTACAGCACATGTGCGGCAACGACGGAAAGAGGGTGGTGGTTATCTTTTACCATCAACAACTGATGCAGCCCCAGACCGGAATACTGTGTCTAGTGTTGTGAATGTGACCTCTGATGTGGTTAATCAAGGTGGCAATCGTCACCTCTGGATCGGGCGGGTTGATCCTTCAGTTTGTGATGACCAGTTATTGACTGCATTCTCACAGTTTGGGGAACTCACTGGCTGGAAGTTTCTGCGGCAAAATGGCTGTTGCTTCATTGATTTCAGGTAATGCTATTGCATTCTGACATGTGGGTATGAGTGAGTATTGTCATGGCAGCTTGCCCTACATGTACCTGCAATGGTTTCTTTGATTCTTGTTCCAGGAGGAATCAATTGGCCTACTCTTGTTGGTTGGGCTGTGTGTAAACTTGGATGTTTCATTAACAGGTTACCAGAGTGTGCTGCTCTTGCGAAAGCCAATCTGAATGGGGCGCAATTTGGGAATCAGTGCATTAACGTGGAGTTCAAAAATGTTCCAGCACAGAGGAGTGCCTCAGGGACGACTCTTCTGAGCTCTTCTCCACCCACAACTGCATTGCTTCACACACCCCCTATCACTGGGACTTCCAGCAGTCGAGGACTTAATAATCCAGCTCTTGCAGCTGCTCTTGGAAACATCTCCAACAAGCTTATGAGCTTCACAAGTGGAGCCCAAGCTGGTAGCTTTGGATTTGGGAGGATACGAGGAGGTTGGGGTCCTGATGGGGTTGGGCGGGAAGCAGCTGAAAGAGTACCTACGAATACATTATGGATTGGACTGCCTGACATTGTGGGTCCTAATTTTATGAATGAGGGAGAGCTAAAACACATATTCAATCTTGCAGTAGAGGGGGTTGGAGGTGTGACAAAAGTGAGGAGTGCTCGCACTAGCCGGGGCCCTTGCAGGTTCGTGGAGTTTGATCGAGTTGAAGCAGCCACTGTTGCCTTGCAGGTGATTTCTGGTCGCCTTGATCCAGCTATTCAGATTGAGTACAGGTAATTTTGTTTCCTTTCTCTTGTTGTGTTCCTCTGTCTTCTTGGTTTCCTTGGACCTCTCCTCCTTTTAGGTTCTGCTGAATTAACCAGCATCGTGGCCCAATTTTCCCCACTACTGCTGGTCTTCTGAAAGAAATGCTGTATGCTTGTTTGACATTAACCTGCCACCCAATGCCAGGAATTTCAGTGGGGGATGATTAGGGTAGGTAGTCAATACCATACATGTTCCTGTTGATTATCAGATTATCTCTTAATTCTTTTCAGGTTGATGTAAAACTGGAAGTATTGAGAATTTCTCAGTAGCTAGGAAGGTAATTGTTGAACTAGGCAGCTTCTTAGCTGAGTCTCCCCAGTCACTTCCAGTCTTGTGACAGAAACTGGGTACACATGAGGACTCACACATATGGCAAGGAGAGGTGTAGAGAGATTCCACATTAACCTTGCCTCTCTCTGATGTATGTTGGGACTGCAGTAACTCAGCAATATCCTTACAGCAAAGTGAGAACCCATATGTGTATAACCATGGTGGGGGGCCACCACCACCACAGGCCCCACCGGTTGCTGATTTTCGACGGCGGGGCTGGGACTACTATCATGAGCAAGACCGGCCACCACTAGGGCATCCACAGCGTGAGTGGGAGAGAGAGAGCAAGGACGGAGAGTCTCCAAGTATCCAGGACTTTGAGGGTGGTGGTACTTCCATTGGGCAAGGCCAACCAGGTTTACCACCTGGGTGGGGGGGATTGCCTGAGAAAGAGTTTTCAGAGGAGGGTTACAATTATGTAACTTGGTAACTCTCATCCCAAAATTCCATACATGTCAATTTCCCAAACAGTAATTTCCAGTACATGTTGCAGAAACTATTGTGAGTGTGTGTAATGCTTGTCAGTGTTTGTAGCCCAGGAAGTCTGTTGACAGTAGTTCTTTGGTTACTGAGATCCAGTGTGATTGGATGTTGCAGGGATCAAAGGAGGTTTAGAAGCCCTGTGACATTTAGAGAAGAGTCTTTCTCTAGGGTGGATCCATCAGGTGTATTTCATGGCAGTGCTGGTGGCACAGCAGGTGGAGATGCAATGGCAGGTGGTCATGAGAGCAGTCCATTACAATCACAAGGCAGCGGTCACAGTCTGCTGGGACAGAAGCTGATGCTGGAACAACAGTTGACAAAGGAGTGTAGCCTGATCAGGCCTCCTCTACCACCTCAGGGTGCTACTTTGGCACCATTGCCAATTCCCAAGCACCCACCTCGCATCCACTTGGAACATATTCCATCCAACAATTCCTGGTCAGGTGCCCTGGGGACTGTTCCATCTTCCCCAGTAGCTCAAGTCTCACCTGCTGCATCCACACCCATTTCAAAGTCCGGTTTGATGTCACCCATGGGCACTCCCTTGCCATACCATGGTGCACCAAAGCTCGAGAAAGGTCTGGGCCGTTATGCCCCACCTTTACTACAGTCCCCAGTCACCCCTGTTCTAAGCAGTCTACCATCCCGGCAAGATTCAGAGCATCTTAACCAGGCTCTTGAGCAATTGGATGCTGTGGGAGACCTGCTGAGCACATCAGTTGACCAAATGACTGTGCCTCTAGAGATGATGAACCCTCCATACAAACTCCATTCAGAGATGATGCATCCTCCCCTCCCCCCTCTGCCACCTGCCTCACCACCACCTCCACCACCAAGTGAAACTCCACCCTCCCCACCTCCTCCTCCCCCACCCTTGTCACCACCCCCATCATCCCCACAATCTTTAAAACCCCCTGTTCTACCCCCTCCTCCAAGCTCACCTCCTCCTCCGTTACCACCTCCTCCTCAGGAGTTCTTGCCACCTGCCATGGGAACTTGTGACATGGGTCAGGAAGAGGTTGTAGATTTCATGGCAACAGGTGTGCCTCTTGTGCATGAAAGACATTGGCGGGGCACTCTTTGCAAAAGTGGACTGCAGTATTGTGAGTTATGGGCGGTTCGTCAAGATTCATCAGCGTGTTACTATGACCATGGTCCTTATGAGCCCTTTGGGTAATCTCTACTGACCTGATCCTGTTTAGTTGGCAAGTTTACATCTCCAGGCACCTTGCCTGGGGAAGATGATGTTCTCAGTCATGCTGGCTCTGTTGATGAGCTCGGTGTCCAAAAACAGTTTTGGCACTTGCATGCAAGTGAGAAACACTGCCATGTTGGAAGCTGTTCAAGAGTTCCTCTACTAGACATGCTGAAAGTTCCTTTGATGCTTTTGGAGTCTAATGACTATTTCACTTCTTTGAGCTGTTCTCAAATTTGCTGCAATATGCATACTTGGACAGGTGGCCTGACAAGCTCGATGTAACAAAGCGAGCAGATTTTAAGTCTGTGAAGTCATCTTTTCTTGCAACACCTCCAAATCAGGTTGGTTATTCTGAGCTCTTGAATCTGATCTTGGAGCTGGAAAAGGAAAATAATAATGGAAAGCCTGCTTGTGATTCAACTTGCTGCAATTTGCTCTGGATTGGGTCTACTGACATTGTCTTTGTTTTGTGCAGCGTGAGGTCTGCAAGTTATTCCCTGCACCTGAACAACATGAAGGGGTATGCCCTTCTATTCCAAGCCTCAACTTTGTCTTAGAGATAATGACTAATGAAGCCTAATGAAGTGTAGTCTTCAGAGATGAACTCTGCTGAAGTCAGATATCTCTTGGAAATTGTGTTGGTCACAAGGGTGTTGGGCCTTGCTGAGGTGTTTGTTCTCTATGTGTGCAGTTCAAGCAGTTTGTCAAAGTCACCTATCTCTTGGAATTGAGTTGATCACAAGCCTTGTGTTGGGTCTTGCTGAAGTGTTTGTTCTCTCTATGTGTGCAGTTTGAGCAGTTTGTTGCTTACTTAAGGCAGAGGGACCGTGCAGGAGTGGTGAAGGTCCCTGCAACCGAGCGACTTTGGCAACGTATGCTTTACATTCTCCCTTGGTCAGCTGACATATGTGATATGCTTGAAATCTCTCAACAACCCACCTCCTGTCTCATAAGCCTGATCTTACCAGCACCCACATGCATGAGCTCAAACTAATGTACAAATTTCCTTTTCTCCAATCAGTTCCAAATTTTGACACTGATGCCATGTTTCTTGATTCGTGATGTGTCTGTGAGCAACATCATTCTACACACCCATGTAATGTTTTACTTCAGATCACTAAATCCTTAACAAGTGTCCTACTGTTAGGGAATGTGGTTTGTTTGTTTCGCTTTGTTCATTTTGCCAGATTGAGTTTTTGTAATTGGAAATTCACTGAAAATCAAAAGTCAGTTTTTGAACATTCTGTTGTGTGAAATACAACTTTTGAACTGAAATTGTATTTCACACAACAGAATGTTCAAAAACATATATATACTTTATAAAATAACTACATTACAATATCTGAGCAACAGCACAGGCCAACTACTATGATGATTTCAAGTAAGTCTCCATATTTGAAGCACCATAAAATTGTGATTTTGTGAAATACAATAGTTCTCTTGATTTCTTGCATGCTTGTGAAGCAAATTTGGTTTGCAATCAATGCATTGAATTGTCTCAATTTGGAAAGTGATAATGGACATTTGGTACCGAAGTACATGACACAACCTTAGCCTTAAAAACCTCTTCAAAAACCTCTCAAGCCTTGATGTGCCTGTGTAGGAGCTTACACCCCTTTTATCATATTTTCAGATGGTGGGTAAATTGTGTTGACCTTTGAAGGTGTGTGCTCAGTTTTTTGTGCTTTACAAAAAAATAATTCCCTTTGTATTGAAGAGTTTTTTTTCCTAGCTGTTCATATTTACTAGCCTATGCCGTTGGCTCAGTGTGAAGACATTCTTTATTTTTCACATTTTCAGATTTGAAAATTTGTAAATTTGGCAATGTGAACACAATGGAGGGCTCAACTGATTTTTCCTTCCAAACCCAATTTCTGCAATTTGTTGAATTTCCAGCAACAAAATCCACTTAAAAATCAATATCTTTCGCACCTTAGCTCTGAAAATTGTGAAATAAACTCTATTAAATCTGATTGGCTGAGGGCTTTCCATCAACATCACCAAGAACGCCCCCCACATTCCAATGCAGTTTTCAGTTTCAATTTTTTTTAGTTTTCACTGAGAAAACGGTTCAATAATCAATAGCTTCCACACTGTAGCTCCAAACAGTCCCAAACCAAGTCATGCACCCCTACTCATCTAGAGCTTTCTGAAGATACCAAGAGCGTGGCATCAAGCGACACGGGTTGGGAGATCTCAATGTGACGAACAAAGCAAAACAATACAAACTACCTTGCTTCATAGATAGATTAGCACACATTCACCAAACTATAGCATGATTCCTAAGCTTTTATACTGTTCTCTGTAGCATGTAACCAAACTTGGCTAAGTCCTCTTGTGGATGATTGCCAAACCACCTACCTCACAAATTTGAAGCAAGAAAACACTACTCACATACCAAAACTTATTGAATGAGTTAATTAGTTTCTTTTGCAATAATAAAATAGGAAATGAGTCAATTTTCTTGCATAAATCAACATGAACAAATGTCGAAACGAACAATCCTATCACCATTTGTCCATCATGCTGCATTAGTGACTCTTTGTTCATGCTGGGCCTGGCCTCCCCACCTCTCCACCCCTATTGCCCTTTCTCACACCTGCATGGTAACAATTACCAGACAGGAATGTGTTGTTTAGAAAGGGTTCAAGAGGGAGGAATTACTAAGGATCAACTATTGCTCTGGGAGATAGATAAGCACTTATGTCTCACTCTTGAAGATGGATGGCTGAAAGAAAAGAGATTTCACACACTACAGCATTATGTGTATCAGGATGTGTGAAAATCCTGCTAGCATTAATAATTAGGATTACTAATTAATTATGTGTAATATAATTTTTTTTGGGTCAGTTATGCTTGCCAGTAAAAACTAAAAAATAAATTACAAAATCCGCATTATACTAAAGAATGAAGCTATTGTGCTTGAGAGCTTCATTCAGATTTAATTAGTGCCTAACCAGCCTTGTTACTAGAGGCATTGCCAACATACAATGGCAACAAGGAGAAAATTAATGGCCTCATAAAATACTGTGGTCCACAATGTGAAGGCCTCATGAACTATCATTCAGCAAAACATCATAAGGCCTATCTTGATTCTCTAACTAGGGTGGCTGACCGAATTATTGCACGTGTCACGAACAAGTTTGAAGAATGTTCTCCTCATACATACATACATACATACATTAATACATATATATAGATTTATTAATGTGTGTATATATATATATATATATAATTTGATATATAGCACCCTTCATATATGTTGGCTGTAAAACCCCTTTTTAAGAATTTTCTATTATGAATTCAGCAATTTCTTTTTGAAAAAATTTGTGAGGTTGTAAAAGTTGTAAAAGATGTGAAGGAAAACAGCAAATTTGGTCTAAATCACACTGAAAAACATAAATGTCCAAAACTTTCAACAAGGCACAAAAATTTGCTCCAAAACAAAACACGCTGAATATGATACATTGTGAGAATAATCTGTGATTTATAATTATTCAATATAAATTGAGTTCACAATTTTTCATTTACACTGTGATCACACATTCATTGCACACCACATCGCACTGAAAATACCCTTTTATCGCACTCCCTCCTGCACACCGAGACCCAAGTGGATAAATTATCCAGTCCCTTGATAAATCCATAATTAGTTGCTTGACTTGTGAACTAATGGGCCCCAAGTAGTTAACTGACAAGTTCCCTTCATAAGTACATATTTAGTCGCATAACTAGTTGCTCGACTTGTGGTTTAGTGGGACCCAAGTAGATAACTTATAAGTTCCCTTCATAAGAACATATTTAGTTGCACAATTAGTTGCTTGACTCATTGATTAGTGGGTCCCAAGTGGATATCTTACGAGTTCCCTTCCTAAGTACATATTTAGTTGCATAATTAGGTGCTCGACTTGTGGTTTAGTGGGCCACAAGTAGATAACTTACAAGTTCCCTTTCGTAAGTGTATATCTCGTCACATAATTAGTTGCTTGACTTGTGGATTAGGGAGCTGAAGGGAAGAGAGCTTAGGGAGGTGGGCTGTTGAAGGGGTTTTGTTGGATTGCCATTGTCGCATTTCCAACGAGCGGTTTATAGCAGATGCTTATAGCAACCATCATCACAAGGGTGCATCATTGCCATAAACCATGTCTGCAATGAACTGAATGTCATAGCAAGTGTAATGTCTGCAGCACTGGAATTTTTGTTGCTCTCATCATGATATGTAATTTGCAACTACCAGTTGTTGTGCTGGAGAGCTTTGCTGTCTCATAAGACAAATAGCATACTTACAACTGATGTTCAGCACTTCCTGAAAGAATATTTGTTTATTTATTTTGGAAAAACAAGGTTCACCAGTTTCAAGTTGAGTTTTCCTGAATTTCAACATTTGAGAAATAAGTATGCAAAATAAAACGTGTCTTTGTGAATTTGTAATTCTAACCCAATAAAATAATTTTCAATTTCCAACAATTTTCGACAAATATCAATATTTTTTTTGCTTTTTTCAGCTAGACCTTTTGTGAATTATTTTGTGCCAAGCATCATCATGAGTTGTACGTACCCTATCCAGAGCCGAAGATGAAGCAAGAATCAAGCTTGTGCTGTCAGACTCCATCTGGGTCATGGCACTCTGAACCCTAATTATTTTCCTTCCCATATAAGGGGTGAACAATGAACTGTAGTAACAAATTAAAGGCAGCTCAGTCTCTGACGTAAAAGTATGCATGCCCATTGCCCATTGTTGACTAGGCGCTGCAAGAAACTAACCCTAATTTTTCTTTTTCTTTTTAAACAATCTTATCTCCTAGTTATGATGACTATGTCCCATGCCATTCGCCCAGGCCAAAGAATATGGGATTAAAAAACAAGGAGGTATTGGGAATGTCTTAGGGAACTCTTTTGGGGGGGGGTGGGGGTAGAGCACAAAGGGAAGCATGACAAACCATGCTTTTATTTTGGAGAGGGATGCATATTTAGGGTTCTATGTTGGGGGAATGCCTCATGTTCCAAAAATATAAATAACTAACTAACTAAATGTGGACACACCTTGTTCCTAATTAATAGATGCATGAATATACACCCATATTTCATGCACCAACCATTCACCTAGGCCAAGACTGGCATATAACACCCATAAGCAAAGAGATATGATATGGTATTGAAGTTTTATCGTTTCATGAATTTCTTGGTGTCATCAATGCATAACTAAAGTCTGAACTTCACATTCTAGAATTAATGGAAATGATTTCATGGAAAATTTAGATGAGCATGAAGTTTTGCTTTGATATTGTAAAAATCAAGGAACAAATTAAAATATATCCAAGTATTTATAAAAAGTTGGTGCGGTCCAATGGTTGAACTCTTTTCATTTAAGTGTGATATTCAATGTTCGAATTTTTTGCAAGGTTATCACAACACTCAAGCGTTCATCTGAAGCAATGTGTTGATTTGAACATTAAGTAATGTCACATTGGAATAGGGTCAACTTAAGTCAAAGCCCAAGTCGAACTACTTAGGGGAAAGTTAAAGGCAACTCATATTCACGTTATTT
>Ga0209208_10004937_pt1 | contig 18710 bp, 13 predicted proteins | sample S1TSphfallax_3_FD_187694 | JGI IMG/M metagenome (GOLD analysis project Ga0209208, IMG submission 187694) | Host-associated microbial communities from peat moss isolated from Minnesota, USA - S1T2_Fd - Sphagnum fallax MG (SPAdes) (version 2) | ecosystem: Host-associated > Plants > Peat moss >... | reverse complement strand
TTTAAAACCCCCCAAAATCTAATTTCAAAGCCCCCCCCCCCCAAACCCAATTTCACACCCCCAGAAGACCTTATTTCAGACCTAGATAACTTATATTTCAAACCCCTTAAAAAAAACCCTAATCCAGCCCCAGAAAACTCCAATTTCAAACTCCCAAAATACCCAATATTAATCCCCCAAAACCCTATTCCAACCCCAAAAAAACCGTATTTCAAAACAACTCAAGACCACTTCAGACCCCAAATTTCAGACCCTATAAACCCTGATTTGGGTTTTAAGAAATCCTAAAACATTGTTGCATTAAATGAATGAACCCTAGCAATTTTGAAGGGTTCATCATTTCCTAGGGTTAGGATTTAGAAGCACCAATCTCCATTCCCATTGCTCCATTGCATCAAAATATGCAACAATTAAAAATAAAAAAATTAGTTGAATACACTTAACCTAAATATAATCCAACAATTTTAACAATTTTTTTATTCATATGATAAGTTTATGAGTATTGTACTTGTCTTTGATGATGTTTGCTTGATCCAATAACTTGACCGTTGTTAATTCTAAAGTTAAACCATGTTTTTTGAAAGCAAAATGCATTCCAATATCTAATGTAAAATTTTATGGATATTAAATGTACTAAAACTCACTATATTGTCGTCAATTGATTTGTTGTCCTTATCAAATATTTTAACTTCATGAAATTCTTTTGCAGTATCATTTTTTATAGCCATTTTTTGTTTTTTCCATGCCGATTCAATGGTTTTGATGTCATTGCTATATATTTATTTTTCAATCATTTTAAAAAAAAAATATTTCTTTGTTTTCATGCCAAATTAAATTTGAACATTTTTTCAATATTGACTCCATTTTAAGATTGTATCTTTATATTCCTTGATAAAGTTTGAGTCATTTAAGGTGATGTAAACTATTACATTTGCAGGTGTTTACAAATGACATTTGGTTATAATTTCCTCTTTTGCCCACCCAACATGATCTTGTAATTCCTATTAATAATGCAAAACCTACCTCTTTTGTTTTGGGATTGAATAATGTGTTATGATAATTGGAACCCTTTGGGAGAGTGCCCATCCAACGTATCTTATGTTGATATGTGATAATCATGTTTTTCCATTGGTTGTAAATAGTTTCTCAAATGTTATATTTCTACAAATAATTTAAATAAAATTTAATTATTTCATGGTTTACATATGAAATTTGCATGTAATATGTTTCAATTTATAAAGTAGTATTGTATTTTGAAATGTGATATAAATGTTGAAATAACAACCTTGGCCTTGGATGGGATTATAATGTTAGATTTCTTTGATTTTTCCATTTTATGATTTGATGTTTTTGAGAGTCTATGACAATAAACACATTTCATAAGTAACAAAAAGCTTTGGAGTCAGTTTAGGAATGAATTAAAAATGTTAAATTGAAATGAATGAATAAATGAAATAGTGACATAAAATGGATGCAATTGAGTTCAATTATTTCATTTTTTGCATAGTTGGATGTTTATTTATTGAATATTTTTAAAGTACAAACTTTGTAAAAATGTATATGATCATATAATTATTGTAAATTTTCATTTTGGCTTCATCTTTTTGGTTTTAAATTATCATTTTATGAGATGAGAATCTATGGACTTGATTAATTGTTTGATTTGATGAAATTATATCATTTGTATTTGTAAACAAGTTAGAAATGTCAAAACTTTTCAAATAAATTAGGAATTCATGCCATTGTGAGTGGATATGATGTATATCCAGTAAACCCCTTTTATAATCACACCCTTGGTGCCCATTTTTTTTTTACATTAATGAATTGTGATTTAAACATGTATAATCACTTTCCATATAAACCTTTACAAGATTGTGACTATAGGCCAAAAAACCTTGCAAACCAACCCTTTTTATGCTAGAATAAAGGTGCCAATTGTTTAAATTTTCTACATGGGTTATTCTAAGCTTTAATATGCATTATTAAACTGGAAAAAGGTTGTGACTTCTGCCTGTTTTAATGTGACAATTTACATTGAATTTATGCTCTTGAACTATTAGCTTGTGTATTTTATCAACTAGATTTTCTTAATTAAGATTTTTTGCTCTCTTAGTGAGTTTGGATATCTTTTGCTTGTGTATGTTAGAAATTTGTTTTTTTTCCTTCAATTAGATTCATTGTTGTTGGTTTGCACAACTTGAACAGAAAGCAACACTAACATTACCGAATGGAACTACAATTTACAAAACCTTAATATTTACCCTAAATTTTTCTCATTATAATCACATTTACAAGAAAGCTTTGCAAATATTTTGTGCTACTAACAAGTGCCATATTGACTCTAAAAAATGGTGTTTCTTATTAAAATGGATGGTTATTAAAAAAATGTGACACAAACAAAATTGTGACTAAAATAGGAGTGATTATAAAGGGGGTTTATTGCAGTGTATGTTGTTGATGACTATGGATTATAATGAACTTCAAGTTAAAAAAAGATTTCTTTTTTTCTCAAAGGAGGATTTGTACCTCTTACAACATGCAAAGAATGTAACAACCTCTTCATCGACAATCTTCACCTTAAATGTGTACAAATCAATTAAGGTTCAGTTCTCTCGATGTGATGCACAATTCACAAGCTTCTAGGGAGGAAGAGGATCTATACACTAAGGCAAAAGTTGTTGTTACAAAAATTTGAATTTGTGGACATACAGAAAAAGTATATTAAGGATGAGCAGAAGTTTTTGTTGTCTTCTGTCTATTGGGCAATCTAAGAAGCATTGTGACTGGAACCAGGTCAGTAGATGTGTTGGCGTGGTGGGTCTTTGATTATGGCAAGCTCTCTGTGATCAATAGCTAAGGTACTCCTATTGAGCAGTTTGAGGGTCACCCTATTGCTGTTTTGTGTGTTCAGTTAGGATCTGCAATCTTTTTGTACCCTTGTTGTCTTGTGACATTTTGTCCAATTGCTCTTCTTGAAGTTTCTAAAGCTAATTTCTATGTAGTTGAATTCCCTCCTTTCCCTTTTAGCATAAGATTTTGGTGTTGTAACTGGGACTGTCTAGAACAAGTCAGATGGTTACTGGTGCCAAAAAATTTGGTATCTTTCTCTTTAGTTCCAAGTAATCTACAGATGGTTCAATTTGACAAGTAGGGTGTCTTTGATGTTGAGAGCTGCTATTGGGCTATTCAGTGGTGTCCAGACAAGGCTTTTGTGTTTGGAAGTTGTGCACAAGATGGGTTGCTGAAAGTGTGTGACTTTGAGAAGGTAAGTAATAGCCTTCTCTCTCTGTCTTTTCTGTGCCCAATACAAATCACTGGTTTTGAGCAGATCTTCCACTAATAAACATCTCTGATATCCCATATATGGTCTAAATGCAGGTAGACAAAAAGATCAGGGGAAAGTGGTAGACTGAAAATCATCAAAGGTCCCAACGGAGCTCTTTTTTCAACACACAGGACACATATATTCCTTTTATTATTTTCTGTTTCTAAGTATGTGCACTGTCTGTCTCTGTGTTGTCAATGCTCATAGGTTGAGCCTCAGGCAAGCAATAAATGAAATACTTATAATTACTCCACTTACTTTCTGAATGCATTTGTCACATGATCTGATCATGACCCTGAACACCATTGTAGAAATGTTCATAAAACATAAAAACTCTGTTGACATTTATACATGTTAATCTTAAGATTTTATGAAGGTGGTGACCCTTAGATTGGGTGGGTGATGTTTGAATGCAGGGACAAGGTGGTGGACTTCCATTGGGATGTATTTTTCATCTAGTTTTTTGCTGGCTAACATCAAGGGTTTTGAGCTGCTAGTTGCAGCATGAATGGGGGCGTTGTGTGTTTTTACTGATGATGTGGTGTAGGTGCCCTTCCTGAGCTTATAAGATCTGCTGCAACTCCAAGCGCCATCTGCCCCAACATTATGGTAGGCCTTATTGCAAAGGAAAGCTCACACAGAGAAATAAAAGTCCTTGTGCTTACAACAACAAACAATTGTTGTCTGAACCTCTTTCAATCCAAATATTAAGGCCATCCTTGAGAAGAAGAGTCCTTGATTGGAATTGAGCTTGCTAGAATAAATGATTCTTGTCTGAAACTCTTCAAACTAAGACTATCCTTACTTTAGGATGGCTTTCTTGCTTTAGTTGGACACAATCAGTGAACATGAGAAGAAAGATGTAGTTACTTACCAGGTGCAGCAGGAAGGTTTCCTTTTTTGTTTTGTTATTCTCTTCCATCAAGAGTTCAGGAGATGTATGCAATTCTCTCTACCTCTAGATGGCAGTTACTCTTATACCTTTGTATATGCAACAACTGCTCTTGTAACAGTGGAAGAACCTTTGAGTTTGCAGCAGCCATTTCAGATGACAATAACTCAATAGTAGTAGTAGTAGAACCCTCGATGCAATGGAGGTTTTGGAAAAACTCCAATGATATCCTGCCACCACCATCATCAACCATGTCCCCCAACTGTTCTAGTTTCTTAAAAACCTATAGTAATTACCAATTTCAAATTCCAGATGTTCCAGAATGGAAGTGCTTGATAAGTGAAGAGCACCATTAAGTATGTTCTTGTTTACATTCCTTGGGAGTATCCAGGCAGAAAGCAAACAAACCAACAAGAAAATTGCCAATTGCCTGTGTCTAAAACACACTCAAGATGTGCCTCAGTCACATTTCTTCTTACTCCTCAGGGCCAATGTGGAATTTCATAACAATCATGTGCATGTGTGTGCACATGTTCCCTTGATTTGGTGAGACCAGAAGTGGTAGAGATTTTGCACCAACTCTGCCACCAATTTCTCAAGTTTGTTTGGGTACCCAGGTGAGTATCGTACATCTATAATAATCAAACCTTATCAACATAGGTTCAAACTTCCCACAGCATTGATGAACATAGTCATGCTTGAGCAAGTATTCCCTTATTGGAAAGATGGGAATGGTGAACAGAAATAAGAACAAAACTGTTGATAGAAAGATCACAAACTTTTGCTTACTTCTGTTGTGTACCTGTAAAAGTGGTACTGGGAACTTGTATCAAGTGAAGATGCAGAATCTCACATCTGGCAAGTATGGTGTTATCATGGAATATACAAGATGCTCCTCGTGGTCCCATTGGCTTTGAAGACCTGTCGATCAAAACTAGCTTTGCTGACCTCCCAATATGTTACAAAGGAACTATAGATGGTTTGTTACAAGGCATAAGCTTTAATTCAAAGATCCATGGTTAGTTTAAACCTAAAGGCATGTGCTCTTCCATACAGTTCCTATCTCTGTGTGTGTAGGAATTTGCTCTTCCATACAGTTCCTATCTCTGTGTGTGTAGGAATTTGGATTTGGTATTGCCATTTTATCCTTTGAGGAAAAGAAATCACATGTCACTGTTCATACTGATCACCAAAACTAGGCAGGAATCTGAAAACAAATGGGGAGAGACTTTGAGAGGCACTCAATTGTCCTTGCTGGAGCTGATTTAGGAATTGTAGAAAGAAGTTGGCTGAACCTCAGAACTAGCTGAATAAGTAAGCTGCTGATATAGCCTACATCAATGATGACTATCAAAGACAAAGTTCCTGAAAATATTTGTTACCAGTTGCAAGTGCGACATATCTCAACAACATAAATCCATTCGCCTCGTCATAGTTGTCAGGGACTGATTTGCTGCATAAGTTTACCACCGAGGCCCTAACACCATTGCACCATACGTTGCAGGCTGGTACCTAGTACTGGTGCTGTTGATGAATATGGCAGTACACTGAAGACATTGGGCAGTGTCCCTGCACCAAAGAAATAAATCTGCATAGTGACAAACAAGTCTGCACCCTAGCCAGCAAGGTAATAGATGATTACACAATGGACATCAGTAATAGTAAATCTAGAGTTGATGAAATGTGAGGAGCACAATCATTATAACAAGCATGACAGAGCTTTTCAATGATCTTCTTCAAGATAGTTCACCTAACAACAAAATACTTCAGACCTTTGACATCAGCCCTAAGTTATAAAATCCAATTACCCAGAATGCTTTGGTTTATCTGACCACATCCAGCAAGATGGTATTTTTCACCTCACAGCCACCCTACCACCTCCATATGCATGTAGAAAAAGAGGTCCAAAACAAGGAGTTAGGAGAATACACCCTTTGTGATAACTTGAAAGGTCGTATGAAATAGCATCAATGCCATCAAATTTTCAGCCCAAGAATTGCACCAACACTCGAGCAACGTATGGTTTGAAACTGGATCAACAAACTATCACTCTATTGAATGAGACTTGGGTGAAGGGGAAGAGGAGCTACATTCATGGCACAGCATGGAAAGCAGATCCCTCCAGTGCAGATGCAAAGTTCAAAGTCAGATTCTATGTTCCCCCTTTCTTGCCTCTGATTCCTGTGACTGGAGATTAGTAGGTTTTGGCTTTTGATGAGGACTATCAGTGGGCTCTCATTGGAAAACCCTCTTGAAAGTATCTGTGGGTAAGACACCAAAGACCTAGGTCAGTTGATAACCTGACGCAGGCAAGCAGTCATGTGAACAAAACACAGAAGTTCTAAATAGGCCAGGAATAGGTGAACAGAAATACCTCAGCACTGTTAGCTCAGAGTTATTTTCCCCACCACTTTAGAGTTCAAGTTTGGATTGATCAAGTTATGAACCTCATTTCAGTGATCTTTCTCCTACTACCCCCAAGACCCTAGTAGATTTATGATGGAGTCAAGGCCAGAGTGTAGAAGACTAAATTACTGTACGTTTACTGCATAATTGGCCATGTATGCCCAAAGGAAGAGCAAATGAGAGAGTGCACTTCTCAAGTTATGACTATGATAGATTGGATGGAAGTTCTTTATTTTACTGGATACAACTTTTACACCCATTTCACTCTATCTGCTCTGGGTGACAATACCCACCCAAATGTCTATAGTTCAAATTACTATCCTGATCTTTTACACTTTCTCTGAGTCTTGTCAACATCCCATGAACAACACAGATTTAGTTCCAGTCAGCTTTTGTGTTACATCTCACTTTCTTCTTGAAACCATACGCAGGTGCTTGAGGGTTCCGCCCAGGTACTGGCACAAAAAAAAACTTACAGATTCTGTGACAAGAGGAGGAATCTGTCTGAAATTGAAGAAGTGCTCATACATGATGCATCCTCTTCCCAAGCAGGGTGTGTGGTATTTTCAACTCCATTATTCTCCACCATGAACTCCCCAAGTGAATCTCAATAGAATTGAAAGGTCACCAAAGGAAAAAAAAAGAGGGATTTCAGATCCAACAACATATCAGTGAAGAACAAAGAAAAAGGAAAAGAAGACCTGACCTTTAAACAAAAAAAGACATGAGCTGCTTGAATAACAGTGACAATCCTACACATATTCAGCAACCTTCAACTGCAAAAAAAACATGTGAGTTGATGAATAGATACCGTCACATCCCATTGACATAAAACAATAGTAACAGTCAACTGCAATTTCAGTAACTTTCAGCAGCAAGAAGCAACATGTATGCAGTTGCCAACTCCCATAACATTCCTACTAACCTTTATGAGCCCCTGCCTGTGGGTGGGGGTCAATGTCATACATTAATCAACGTGCTGAGTTTCTGTGACAAGATCAACGACAATGGAAAGACTCAGCATGATTCCCTCCATAGTCCACTAACATGCCTTTGTCATACATTCCCATTTCAAGCTCCCAGAGACCTGCGTGGAAGATGGCAAGCTATCAAATCTTGCTTGTCCCACATTCCAAGATCTGTGGATCCAAAATTTACCTCCTTCAGATCTCTTTATCCAAACAGGTTGTACTTGAACCAAAGAAAAGGGCTACTGGAACCAGATGCAAGATGGATATGGATCCAAAATGCTTGCTTGAACTTTGTTGCAAAATCACCTTCTCTCTCTCTTCACCCACTTCTTTTCCTTTGCTGAAGGATAGGCTGCTGCATTCAAATTTGTTGGTTTCCACTGCTCAAGACACATGAGTGCTCTAACCATATTTCAACTCATAATTAATCTGAAGATACCGATCCACTCTTGTTGGTTCAAAGATTCTTGACAATCACATACAACAGTACATATGCAAGTCCAAGGGTTGTCAACTCGTTACTTCTACACAACAGAGAACCAAACTAAGCCATAAAACACATGATTGCTTGTGATACAACAGTAAAGGGAGGAGAATCCATCCATATGCCAGGAAGAGAAGATTTGGCAGTGCTGTGATCCTTTCAGATCCTTCACAGTGTTGTGATCACCAGTTGCAGATGGAAATGAATATGATTGTTGTCACAGTTAGCTTGCTGACATGTAAGTCAGTAGCTTTCTCAATTGGGCAATGATATCTTTGACTGCACAAGTTGTGAAGAATGCTTGGCTGATGCTTCAGAATCTGAAGCATCTGCCTGTACTCATATGCTCCACATCAATAGCATATGCATGTACCCTCATAGAACCTCAATCTAGCCTTTGCCCAATACTAACTACTGTGGAAATTTCTCAGAAAACGATGGCGTATGCTTCTACCCAAAGGTGTATGTACCACATCTCAGACATCTCAAATTGAAGACTTCTTTGCACTAATGAAGTATCACTACTTGGAACTTTCTTTCACTCCAAAATAGAATTGTAAATTACAACCCATTTTATTGCAATCACAATAGGTTACATACATGTCCCCCCTTTCTCTCTTATTTTTCAGGTTTGTTAATAAATATGATATCATCATAGAATATGAAGAAGGTGGGCTGATCACATCGTTGCAACGTGGTGGACATGCCAATTGGCAACATAAATTGGATTCTCACCTCTCTATTATGGGTACTAACTACTAACATGAATGATGCTTGATCTCCAAACTTCCAAAGGTCACATGATGTGTGACCTGAAATTGTGGAAAAAGGGATGTGCCTGCTTTGTGAAGTGTGGTGTGAACAAAAACCCTAATGTTTAGGGTTTTGGGACGATCACATCAGCTTTTGGCTGAATGGCTGGAGCCCGCTGGAATATCTGTCGCTTTCTCCATTTTGGAAGTTTTAGAAGATGGGGGAAAGGAGGCATTGCAGCAAAAGGATGAGGTCTGGCATCTGTCGTGGTTGTTTGTTTTGTTTGTGTGCAAGTGATGGAGAGTTGCAGCTACCAATTGGTGGAATGATCGTTATGCGGCAGGAAATTGAATCAGGAGCAAGGATGCTTGGTTGAAGAAGGCGCGCAAGGATCGGCGGGACAGAGATGAGTACCGTTGATGCTCTTGACGAAGGCAGGCAGAGTAGGTGATTACCGCAGTGTGTTGCAACAAAAAATTAGTTCGTTGTGAGAAGTGTGTGTGTGTGTGTGGGTGTGTGTAGGGTAGAGTCATTAACCTAGAATTTCAACTGCGTAGGATCTCATCACAACTACTACGAACTCTGTCATAAGAAGAAAGAAGCACATGGCTGGGGAGGGATGACAAACTAGGCCAATGATAAGGGTTATGTACACTAGAAATTTGCAAAGCATTTGGGGTTGTGGCATCAGTGGCACAACTATGGCTGAAAGGAAATGGGCGTGTGAGTGTTGCTTGAGGTGAGGGGAATTCTAATTCCAATCAATTCTGGTAAAAACCTTGTTGAGAGAAAGGTGGACCATAAAAGATGGCTTTCAGAGTGCATTTAAGGCCCCAACATATATAAATTGGGTTGGGAGGAGAGCAAAGAGCTGGATGTGATACAAGTGAGAGTCCAATCCCACCCCCCAAGCTAGCTTGTATTTCACAAAACTGCATTGAAATTGTTGGGATTAGTTGGATGCAGCAGACCACCTCGGAAGCTTGAAACATAGTTTTTGTTTTAGAGTTTGGGTATGATTTGAGATCTTTTCTTTTTTGAGTGACATTGGAATTGCTTCAAAGGACTCAGTAGTTCCAAACTAGATCAGTGTGGTTGAATTAGTTGGAAGCAATACTAAAATTTCATTGACTCTGCATGAATCTGCATGTGATTACATATTGTGAATTTACTCGTGTTTCCTTCTAGCATTGTTGGTGACTTCAAGTCTTTAGGGCCTCCTTTTTTAATAAGAAAGTTGGAGACCATGACATCCTCCATTGGGTTTTGTGGGAAGCTACACACAAAGTGTGATTTTTTTTATAAAAATGGATGAAGAGTATGTTCTAAATTGTTTAATTTTTTTTAATTTCAAGTAAAATTTGAGAAATTATGACTATAATATGAAAAAGTTGAATGTATATTAATAAATTGTGATGCTTCATCAACTTGAAAATATTTTTTAAATTAATTAAAGTCTTCCTTTCCCATGCTTGAAACATTATTTTGTAGAATTGTGACAAGTAGTTTCTTACACTCACATTTTTTTTTTAATGCATGTTAAAACATGTGATTCTTCAATACTACACAATGAAGACGATCAAAGAACTCCCTCTTATGGATCATTGAAATAAATAATATTTATAAATTCAATATTTTAAAGATAAATTTATGAATACTTTTCAAAAAAACAGAAAGTATCCCTTAGTGACATAATTTGCCATGTTTTAGCCCCTTGTTCTGATCTTTTCTTAACAAAATTAGAGCTTGGTGTGATTTAAGATCAGGTCCAACTTGGCCAAGGTGAACCACTACCCACCGGTGTACCATGAAGGATGAATGATAAGTGGTCAGGAAACAATTTTCTGTTGGGTTCCAGTTGCCTAGTTAACCATAGTGGTTAGCTCAGTTGCTTTTTTTTTTTTTTCCTACCTACCTTCTAAGAACTCACTACCTACCTTCTATTATTATTAATAGGTAGTAAAAACAGCCCTTACATATGTATAAACTGTCTACTTACCTAGTAGTTACCTATTTTCCTACCTACTTATATATGAGACCTATTTCTTACAGAATTTGTTACCAAGGTGAAACCAAATATTAACTCACTTGAGGTTCATTCACAACTGAGTAGTAAATGGGCATCCAGTAGATGGTGTGTTGGTGGGTGCTGGTTCCCTGTGGCCATCCAACTTCATCTCCATTGCACACAACTAAGTGTGCATATTTATTTATTTGGTGTAGTATTAATTTGTTCAACTAATCTAAGATAAAGATGAAGTAATATTAATTATGTACTGCTAATTAAAACTAACTACTTACATGAAAAGTAAGGTTAGGTTTTTTTTTTTTAAATTTAAAAGTTGTACTTACCTACCAAGGGAACTTAACATGTTTCAAAGAAGAAAGCACCCTTGGTTTAAGTTCTAATTCTTTTTTTAAAAATAAACCAATTTCTTGGTCGGATCCAATGATGGTTTTAGCAAAACATTGACCCTTTGGTCTAAATATTTTAAAATTTGATTTAGAACTTAGACCTAAACTTGCCTAAAATCAACAACCTACCAACATTTGTTAGTCAAGAGACTTGTGATAGCCCATGACAAGGAATATATCTCCAAATAAGCCAAATCTGGTCATTTCTAGATTACCATAGTCCTAAAATTGTTAATATTTAACTCAAGTTAGTCTCAAAATTTTGTTGCAATTTCTTAAACCCTTGGCAATTTATATTCTTGTCCAATATTGCTCTAAGACCTGAGACGGGCACTCCAACACCAATTGGTTCTTGATCAAGGTTGGCAACCTTAAGGAATTTGGAAATGGAAGGCATGTGTGAAAGATGAGACACTTGAGAAATTTTGAATTACAATGATAAAGTTTTCTTATTTTCCACAAAAATAAATCCCTGAATTCTCTACAAAAGGAACATGACACATGTTACATAGCATTACCAGACAACAACATTTTGGTTTTACCCAATGGGGTTCACTCTCTTAGAGCATTATTCGAGCGGTGCTGAGTATGTGACCCTGCAAAAATAAAATATTTCTCACATCCAAATTTAGTTGTTTATTTTGTTCCACTCCACCCATAAAACTAAAATTGAGACTCCAAATAAGGAGACTACTAATATAGCAACCCACCTAGACCAATCAAACTACCTGACCAATCAACAGTAGGTGCTTCATTGTGAATAGTCTCAGTTTATATATTTAAGTTTATGGGTACGGATAGGAAATAATTTACATTCTATGTTTCATTGATAGGGGTCTGAATACGGGAGCATGGGTGGAGATACCCTTACTCTCAACAAACAACACATGTCTAGCATGTAGATTTGCAGCTTATCAAGGCACTTTGTTACCTTCTCAACAGGATCTGACATTCAGAAGAAACTCCTGACTGAGGCTTCTCATGAACAGATAGATCCATGTATTCTCACCTCCTTGTATGAGGGTACAAAATAGACTGGATTTTGCACCAACTGAAACCGCACCCATACCATGACCAATTCTATATTTGCAAAACTTTGCACCAACCCAATAAGTCTCTACTAGAGAGTGAACAGAGCCTGATGTACTTCTTCTGGCAACCTGTGTGTACTTTCTTTGAATGCTTCTTCCTCCTCCTTCACCCCTAGAGGGAGTGTCAAAAAACTTGGAAATCGTCCTGCCCTTTAGACCATCACAACAACCCACCCTTACACAAATAATTAACACTGGACCCATTTGTTTCCATTGCAAAAGTGCAACATTCATTAGAATCTCTGAGAGCAGCTCCATCAATACTTCACAATGTAGACTATAATTTTTGAATGAAGGTTAGGCTTTTTTAAAAGTGTATTAGAGTAAACCTGGAAATATACACATGATATGTATATAATGCTCTCCAAAAGGGTTAATAAAGTAATACAATTGAGTTTGGTTATTAATCACAATGTGATGACATTCAATTGATTTAACATTTCGGAAGACATCAAATAAGCTAGGGTAGGCAGCACAATTCTTGCCTGCTTATATTTCTTTCTGATTGTCCATTTGCATGTCCAAGATGTGTTTGGTGGTGCCCAGACACATGTTGGTGTTGCCCAGATACACTTTTGGATCTTATTATGCATGATATGAGCTTTGTAATCGGTACATAGTGCCCATTGCCAGCCCAGAAAAGATAGATTGGACCAAGCACAGACAATGAAATTAAGAAGCATGCACTGCTTTTGTACTACCTGCATCGAGGACCCATAGCTTATTTACCACCTTAGAAAATGTTGCTGCCTTTGATTGTTCCCGTGCAGAAACTATTTCATCACCTTGGAATTGGCCAGTTTCTTCTTGGAATTGGAATACAGTAATGGTATTTGTAGTACACCACATAATGTCTTTATGTGGAGCATACTGAAGGGGAGTGCTTGAGACATAATCATTGACCCAGAATCCATTGAAACTCAGCTCTCGATGCAAATAATTTGGAATTTACATGGAAAGCTGAGTTTCAATAAATAATCCTAATAGTTCGCTTTCTTCATGGAAATAACGTAGTTTGTTTTTTGAATAATTTGAAGGGAAAGTGTGCCTAACTTATAGGAAAACTCAAGAGTGATAATGTTTGTGTACACCGAATTTTATTTCTAAAGACTCATGTACCTATTGGTCATATTGAAAGTTGTCAAAGAAATTATTCAGTCTTTTTTAAAAGAATGACCTTGGAAACCGAGAGTTGAAGGTCTTGAATATTATGTGCAAGTTACAAAAACTCGAGGGTGATAATCTTGTGATACAACAATACTCCTTGTAAGTTGTGTGTGAGCTTTTTGTGACTTTGTTCCTCTCATTGTTCACCCAAACAAGGTCTCCCCAACATTGCCAAATGAAATTTAGGGTATATGTCAAACCTAACTGGCCCCACTTTATTATATTTTTAGGCGAAATAGTGCCAAACCTACCTTATAGATAAGGTATGTATTCTTTGATCGGTTGACCAAGGAAGGGTTAGACCAAAATACCTATGAACAACTGTAGATCCAGTCACCGTAACCAACACGGTTAGGGTGACTGGATCGAGAGAAGGGTTTAGGGAGAGAGCTAGTTCCTCTCGTGGTAAATTTCTCAACTACCTTCATCTTGCAATGGAAGCTTGACTTTAGTGTAATTGAGAAGAGCGAGAGAGACATAGAGTCTGCCACTAAACTACACCCATTGCTGTTTTATTAATATATTCATCACATTTTAAACGAAGTAAATACTGCGCACTTTTTGAACATGTCCTAATCTTATCAAGACTCACACACAAATATGTCCCCGGACTCTCCCCCACCACCCCACCCCACCATCCAAGAGGTCTGGAGGAGACAACACAGTTGCCCGTTCTTCCTTCATGTGCTGGGAAATGATTAAGAAGGGAACAATATTGTCAGACTAACATTTTTTTGTTGTTGTTGTTGACTTGGTGACGACATGCCGGGTGTATCAAACCAAGAGTGCAAGCGGTTAAGACTTAGTTGTGGGTGGGAGGGAGAGGAGTGGAGGTTCCTTTCTGAGTGGGTTCTCTTGAGGGAGCGCAGGTATTGGTACAAGGCTGGTATTATTGCCTCAGGTCATACCAGTCTAGTCGGTTCTTTGATACTAGATTAGGGTTCCAGCCTATCCCTGCCCAACAATGGCTAGGACTCATGGCTACCTCCAATGGTTTGTTCACCTAATGACCACCCTTAGATCTTGGTCAACCATCATATAGTATATACATGGTGATTTAATTAATGTATTTTCAGCAATAGGTTAAACCCATAAATGGGTTCATCTTCATACTTGCTAGAGTTGATATGTTGAGGATGTTGTAGGTTGAGGTGATCAAAATTATTTTGGCTGATGCCCTAGCTTTAGTTAGTTTAAACCTTATTATCTATGGATTCCATTTGACTATCACTTACAAAGTGGTAATTGTCTCTAGTGTAAATAATCCAATCTAACTTCCAACAATAATTCCAATCAAATCTTGGGGAGTGACCAGGGAACTTTGATATGCCATTACCAATTTGCCACCAAATAAATTCAACAATTATAATCTTTTCAAGTGTCTATAGTCTATAGTTCAATTTTAGCATTAGGCCACTACAATGTTCACAAGGAGATGGTTCATGTTGGCACCCATCCTGATACTTATTCTAATCAATATTCAACTTGCACACAGGCAAGATGCAAATGGTTCAGATACTCATACTTTTGCCTCTTTCAAATTTTTAATTCATACTCATCGGTACAGTGTACATAGTCACAATTTGAAAATCATACAAATATATTTAGGTCCATAATCACACAAAATTGGTGACATCCTTTTTCTTTGTGTGCAAGTGAAATATTGCATTCCTTTTTATTTGAAACCTCCTACCATTGCCTTTTATTGCACTAAACATCACGGCCCTTTGATGAGCAAGGCCTTGAGATTCTTGTTTAGTCCAATTTTTGAAAGCTAAAAGAAATAACCCTTTAATTCTTGGACCTTGGAAAGTACAATTTTGTGATCATCCATTGTGGTCTAAGGAGCGATGATTTTTCTTTTGGTGAAAGATTGCAAAAAGGCAACTCCATATTAGGGACTACAACACCCTCATTTGATAATGAAGGTCACAATCTAGCCCAATTTGCCTAATCCTACTACCACCAAATGGCAACATTGCCACCATTCTTAAACCCTAAACCTCCACCTCGCCACTTTGTCTCCCCTGTCTAGCCGCCAGTTCACCACGAATGCAAACTCTACTGCTGAATTTTTCACCTTAGCTATTTCTACACTTGAAGACAAGTCACCAACAACATGCAATCTATATAAACCTAAAATTTGTTAGTACTAGGCGATGTTGGTACACCTAAAATTCACTAGCACCGTATGTGGATGAGGATTTTTCATATAAAGAAGGACTAGGGAGGTAATTGCTTGCATTGTGTAAATTTGTTTTTGGCAACTGAATTAATTTTGAGAGCTTATGGTTTAATCTTGTAACTTGGGATTTATGGATTATGTGGCGATGGGCATTGGGGAACACCAGAGTCAATATATGGTGTACAAGATCTTGCAATGTAGATTAACGAGGGGATTCAACTTTAGAATCCAAAGTCCATATTTTGTTTGTGGCCAAGTTCCAACAAAAACTCTTGGACTTTTGAATTGGCACACCTTGCAAGCTTTTATGTTGAACTTGTAAGTTATCATTGCAACCAACTTCAATCTAGATTCTAAACAATCTCCAATATGCCATTTTGCATGTAAGTTTTAGTTTCACGATTTAGGGTTTCCAATGTCAATATCCAGTTTTCAATTGTTGTAATTTTTGTAGTTTCATTGTTTTGTTTAAATTTTTCAAAGACAAGAACTTATAGAGCTAAAAATTAAGATTCAAGAGTTTTTGGTTGGGTGTCAAGAATTGTTCAACATCACAACAAAATGAGAGGTTGATCTTAGATTTTGGCATTGGACCAACAAACATTAGTGAGTGAACAACGAGTAGCGAGTAGTAAGTGGGTGAATAAACTCAAGTGAGCAACTAAAATCTTTATAACATACTCCATGTCACATCATAAAATATTGTACAAATATTTACATGCCACATGGTTACACTTTTTGTGACGTGGCAAAAAATTTCTTGCTAATGTGCAAAATATTCTACCACATGGACAAAGGTTTGGCTTCAAGACACACAAACTATTTTTTTTGAGGCATTTGTTTGTTAAAATCATGGTTTTGAATTGTAGCATAAACATGGGGGGCTTTTGAAGATTAGAGACCACATTTGAAGCATTCACCATAACAAAAATGATTAGCCCATCCAAGGATGATAAAATTATAGCAGATTTCACAAATGATTTTCATTACACTGTGGAATTATTTTTTGTTACTTCATCCTTGGAACTTCTCTATTAACATTAGCATGGCCAATTATAGTTGTGTACACATATTGGATTGTGAATGGTGAAAATGAAATAGGCATTACAAAATTGACACAAATCCAACTTTATTATAATATCATTGGCTCTCACATGCTTTAACACGTGTTAACAAACATTGAACCTTGTCCCAACTCCACATAGGCTAATGAATGAACTCTTCAATCTACCCACAATACATTATGTTTTGTAGGATATGATACAAGTGCTTACATTGCACCCCATGCCCCATGGGTGCCTAAGAAAAACTATTGACATGACAACGAAATATATGGAAGTATATGCCCTTTGTATTAGATTCGTCATACCCATGAAGTTGGACATATACAAAGGGCAAAACAATCGCAAGACTAAGCAATTTATCAACCTCCTAGTTGTTGGTGTGTTGTTGTGTTAATTTGAACATTGAAGGCCTTCTCACCTTCTTGCCACAATGAAATGTGAATCAATTACTTGCATTTGCAAGTCTAATTACATTTTATGTGCATGTTGAAGGAACTTGGCAATTGCTTGTAATGGAAGGTTCACCTTTAAATAAACTCTAAGGGTTGTTCCTATGTTCAAAATCAAATAGAAACCTAGCCTTTTCTAGAGATGATACCTCTTTCTAAATAAGGTTGACACCATGTTGAACCAACCATATAATCGACTATCAATGTTGTTAGTTGACCCTATGGGACTCATCATCTACCCCTAGAAAATAATCAGCATTACATTTGGCAAAATTAAACACCTCCTCACCCTCCAAATGAGAAAAGTTTGTGTCATGAATGAAGATCCAAAAGCATAATTGGCAATGGTTGTCATAAGCTTGAAAACATCCACTGAAATGTGGGCCCTTTTCAATAAGAGTTCATTCATATCAAAACCATGCCTAAAAAGACCTCCTCACAAGTAATGTTGATATAAAGTGGATTATTTTAAAGCTTGAACATAGTCATCATAGGTTGTCATGTACAAGGAGGTGCCACATTTTCCTAACTATTACAACCAAATGTTATGCACAATCGTAGCAAAACTACAAATCGACATATTGCCCACTTGACATCATTGAACTTCTACAAATACTAAAAAGAGAAAAGTGGAAGGATGGAGAAAATAAAGGATAATCCATGTACATAATATAGGAAATGAAATTTTTACATGAACCATGAACCTACTCCATTATTTGATGCGAACTTGTGTCACAAGCTAAGATAATTACCAAGTTCTTAAACACCAAATTCAAATGTACCACTTGACAAAAACCACTAGCAACAAATAGTTACATATCAAGTGTTGGCCTCTTTTAAAGACTTTACATTTTTGTATTCAAAACAAAGGGCCTTGTGTTGATCCTACAACTTAGGTTTGAATAGTTGTTTAATATGCCTATCAAACGATTGAGTGTAGTGGAGAAAACATATACGTTCTTTGTCAATTATCACAAAAACACATATTGGGTTTTGTGATCAGTTTAAAAAATGACTATTGTCTTTTTCAACTATGTTTATAACTAGTTGGTTACATCAAGATGCCACATGGCATCATGATTTTGTAACTATAGTCAATATGACAACTTGTTCAATTTTTGGGTAAATATAATATTATTATTTTATTTATATTAATATATTTGAATCACTTAAAATTAAGAATTCAAAAATACTATTTACTTTTGACATTAATAGTATCTAATAATGACTCAATTTATAATGATGATGATGTGATGGCATGCCATGTGTCAACAAGGTGTTACAACTAGTAATCAACCTCATGACTCATGGAAATAATTTCAATAAAATTGTATTTATTGATTGTTCAAAAATGTTCATAATGCCAAAACATGTATTTTACGACTTGTCCTATGCAACTATAATGTCCAACATTAAGGAAACAATTAAAAATGTCTCTAACAATGAATAATCAACCTTATGACTCATGCAATTAATAAAAATGACTTGAAAACAACCAATCACATAGG
>Ga0209208_10004936_pt1 | contig 18711 bp, 22 predicted proteins | sample S1TSphfallax_3_FD_187694 | JGI IMG/M metagenome (GOLD analysis project Ga0209208, IMG submission 187694) | Host-associated microbial communities from peat moss isolated from Minnesota, USA - S1T2_Fd - Sphagnum fallax MG (SPAdes) (version 2) | ecosystem: Host-associated > Plants > Peat moss >... | reverse complement strand
ACTGATCGGACGCCCGTATATCTATGGACTCAGCGTTTCCGGTGCGGACGGCGTGCGCAGTGTCATCGACATCTTGAGGACCGAGCTCGAGGGCGCTATGGCAATGACGGGCAGAACGCGACTCGATGAAATTGATCGCTCAGTGTTCTGAGAATCTCACGACTACCGAGAGTGATCGCCGAGTCAATCGCCTGCCCCATAGCAGCCGGTCGCGACTGGCAGCTACGGGTCGTGATGCGCCGGTCTACTAGCCGTGTCATAGCAGAAGAACCCCATGGATTTAGTGCAGATTTTTTTAGCGTTTGCTCAAGCGGTATTATGGACAGGCCTGTGGCGCTGCTTTGCTGATCTATGCCGGACACTTGGAGGAGGCTCGGGTCATGAGCGGCGAAACTCGCTGGCGCTAGCTGCTTCCGGAACCATCATGCTGCTGGCGTTGCAGTGTGGTCGTTAACCCGGATTTGCGGCTTTTCCAGTGGTCTATCAACTCCATCGGAATCGACCTTTTCGCAACTCTGTGTATGCTTTATTTTCGCCACAACCTGGCAGTTCTTACGGCATTGCTTCTGACACCTGCGTTGAGGGGCGTTTACAGGATGGGTCCGCTGCCATACTTCTGGCCTAGTAAGGGCATTGGTACGCTCAATGCCACATCTAGCCGCGTACGCCGTTCTCTATCCAGCACTTTGGCTATTTTCTGCCGCAGTCTGCGTGACGGACGCGATACTCCATTGGAGCACTCTTAATTCGTAATTTTTGGCTTACCGTAAGCGGTCGCTCCTCAAAGACCGGACTGGGTCATGACATGCCGATGGCCCAAAGGCAGTCTGCGATCGGAATGCCGGACACAAGGAATAAGGAATAGTTGACCGATGAAGCTATTTTGCGTTTTTGCCTTTGCCACTCTGGCATCTTCGGCCTTCGGTGCAGACTCCGTTGTGGTGGGCCGAGCCATAAGTAACACCTACTTAGCCGGACTGCCATGTGGGGAAAATGAAATATGCCTGGACTCCATTTATATATGGGTAATCGACCCGGCGAAGGCCTTGGCAGGGCCTAAGATTAATGGGCGGATCACCGCAGAGACCTACCAACATGTAGGCGTGAATAGGCACTATCTCCGGTCGCTGCGACTGTTTGTGTTGCGTCCCCTCACAGAGATTCGCGACGCGCCGCGTGCGTCCGACGCTAAATACTATCTCGTCGCATCTTCGCCGATTTACAAAGATAGTAGCTACTGCATCTCCGTTGACCCAACTGAACTGGGTTTGGCTCTGAAAAACGTGAGGACGGGGAGCGATGGGACGTTTTGCTTTGATCACAAGCAGGTCGAGTAACGTTTGGAGAACGGATCAGCGACGATCGTTGAGCGGCCGACCAATTCCCCGCACTCTCGGCTGGGTGAGCAGAGGCCCAGTTATATTGTGTCTGGAGTAACCCGAGAACATTTCCGCTGTGTCGGATCACTCAATACCTGACCCACTGATTGAGGATTGGTCGGATTTGCGTTATCCACGCCTTGTGCCTTCGCGCTGAGTGTCGCGGCCTCGCTTTGAGTGAGGCTACCGTTTGCATACAGCGAACTCGTGGCCGTTAGCAATTGAGCGTTTGTCATTTGAGTGAAATTGTATTGCGTACCGGAAACGCCGGTCACGCTCCCGAGTCCTGAAATCGACATGATGTTTTCTCCGAATCCTTGGGTCGACCTAAGCGGTCGTCGAGATGATGCCGCCTGTCGCCGTCTGGGTCACGTTCGCAGACTCCTCGGTTCCTTGATACGTGTTCAAAGCCGTTAACAGCGCATTGTCCATGGCTGTGCTCTTGACATTGTGACCGCGTATATCCGCTGCCAGCTGATTCGATACATCGGTCAGATAGTTCTGCGGGTAGTGCTCTTCAGATTGTCAGAGAAGTAGGTAGCAGCCTTTGGGCCTGGATAGCTTCAGCTCATAGAGCCGCCACCTGCCGCCATAATTTGGAGCTGGGCTTGCTCGCCAACAGTAATCTTCCCTTCATCACCGAGTTTACCAGCCGCTGCAGAAGCTTCCGCATTCGTCATGTTGGTGAAATCGTACTTTGTACCGGACACACCGGTCACGCTCCCAAGCCCTGTAATCGTCAAAGTGTTGTCTTCAAATCCTAAGGTTGGTGGGCTAAGCAACTGTCGAAATGATTGCGCCGTTCGCCGCCGGCGTCACGTTCGCGGACCCGGCGTTTAACGAGTACTTCTCCATGTCTTGCAGCACCTCAGTATCGATAGCGGCCGCTTTGGTTTCGTGAAAGTAGTTGTCGTCTGCGATGAATCCTTTGAAAGTGTCCTCATAGTTGGAGGGCGTGGTACTGCTCGTGCGGGCGGCCACCATTTTGGCCTGGGCTACAGGATCGTAGGCGCCTGTGGTGGAGTTGATTTCAATCATGTTCGCTCCCGAAGCGATATAGTTGATCCGCGCCTGGGCCTGTGGCGAGATTTTGCCCTCACTGCCTAGCGTCTTTGCCGCTGCCATCGCCTGCGAATTCGTCATGTTCGTAAAATCGTAGGTCGTGCCGGATGTGCCGGTTACGCTCCCAAGGCCCAAAGCGGTGCCGTCTGAAGGCGTGGGCGATGTGCCAGCCGTTGCGGCGGCAAGGGCAGCCTGTGACGCCGGCGAGATCGTGGCCGTATCGGCAAGACTCGGCCGCTGCGTCGCCGCCGGGGCGGCAATCGATTGCCGGTTTGTCGAGCTGGACGCCTGGGATGCCAGGGTCGAGATGAGCGCCGCCGCTGTAATAGCCATTATTGCTCCAGGGTTATGCGCTTGAGCCTGAAGACGTTGCACGTGACATGCCACCGCCGTGGTCTGTTCAGAAGTCAGCTTCAGGGGGCCACCATTTCGACGGGGGAATCGCCACCGGGTCGGGTGTGCAGGCGGTTACCTTCCGATCGTTCAGTTGATGACCGGTCGCAGCGCCTGCGTTCATGCCTGGAAAGGGATCGACCTGGCCGTGGCTCACTCAAGGGGTTGGCGAGCGCGGCCATCGCCGCCGCGCGCAGTGCCGGCGGAACCTCATCGGGTTGCGGCAACTCCGTCCTGTAGATGATCCTAACCACGCGGTTCGGTCCGTGCGGTCAGAATCCTGGCGGCCTCGGCGAAAGGCACGTGCAGGATGTGCATGGCTAGGTCGATTGCACCGCCGCCACCCATCTTGGCACGCGCGTCGTACCACTTGACGCCCGTCGTCAGTATCTCGAACTCACCGTGATCCGTTCGGACATGCCAGTGACGGCTGTTAGGGTCCTTCACGGGATGATAGGTAGCGTCGACCTTGCAGAAAAGCGTGAGGGAGCGCAGTGCCGCGTCGCTCGGGGTCTGGCGAAGATGAAGTAACGTTGCGGCTGGAAAGGACTTGCGCACGGGTCACCCACGATGACTGTGGACGGTGCCCCTCCCCACACCCCACCCCGCTACTCGCCTCTGATAGGGGCATGGGCTACTAGGCCAGATGGAGTCTAATCACCCGGAGTGGAATGTAAATTAGGGTGACAGATCGGAAATTCTCCTAACACGTCGTCGTCGGTGACGGCACGAGCGTCTCGCTGGCCGAACGTGGAGCACTTTGATACGTGGAGTAAGCGGGCCGTGGACGACGTTTATGCGGTCAACAGCGCTTTTCGTGTCGGAATTTAATTACGACGGGCTGGGTGCGGTTTCGCGTCGCGTGCCGGGGAAGAGCAGGCGTGCAACCGGAACCGCGGCAAGAGCGCCGAGGAGCTGCGCCAAGATGAACGCGGGAACATGGGACGGCGAGATGCCCGCAAAGGTATTCGACATGGCGCGAGCGATGGTAATGGCCGGGTTGGCGAACGAGGTTGACGAGGTGAACCAGTAGGCCGCTCCGATCCATGCGGCCACCATCCAAGCTGCGTCGTCGACCTTGCGATGGCCGATGACGACCAGCGAGAGACCGAGGGTCGCCACGAACTCAGCGATCCACTGACCGATGCCCGTCCTCGCATGAAGCGAGGATTGGATCAGGGGGAGGGAGAACATGGCGTGTGCGAGCACCGCTCCGGCGCAGCAACCCAGTATCTGGATGGTCACATAGGCGGCGGCTGCGCGCCAGGTGAGAACCCCGCGAAGTGCCTGGACCAAGGACACCGCAGGATTGAAGTGGGCGCCGCTCACCGGTCCCAAGAGGGCGATCAAGGTCGCGAGAACCGCCACGGTGGCTCCCGTATTGGCGATGAGCGCAATGGCAATGTTACCGGCGGCAAGTCGCTCGGCCATGATCCCGGAGCCGATCACCGTGGCCGCGAGGAAGAGCGAGCCGATGCCCTCCGCGACGATCCGCCGGAGCATGTGCTCAATCTGCCGTCGGCGCGGACGAGTTTCCGATCGAGCGGAGCTTCTCGCTCAACGTCAGGGTGTCCAGGGATGCGAAGGGCAATGCGAGGAACAGCTTGATCCGGGATTCGAGCTCTTTGAGCGCCTTTCGGAACGCGAAGGCTTTGTCTGCATCGGAGCCTTCCGCCGCCGCGGGGTCCGCAATACCCCAGTGCGCGGTCATGGGTTTTCCGGGCCATATCGGACACACCTCGCCGGCGGCGTTGTCGCAGACCGTGAAAATAAAATCGATAGGCGGCGCACCCGGCGCGGCGAACTCGTCCCAGCTCTTGCTGCGCAAGCCCGCCGAGGGGAGTTCCATGCGCTGCAAGAGCTCGAGCGCGAGCGGGTGCACCTGGCCTTTCGGGAAGCTGCCCGCGCTAAAGCCCCGGAACCGGCCTTTGCCTAGACTGTTCAACAGCGACTCGGCCAAGATGCTGCGCGCCGAGTTTCCAGTGCACAAAAAAAGCACGTTATAAGACCGCGGAGGCGTCACTTGGGATCTTGGACGCTGACATGAACGTGGAGTCGTTTCAAAGCTCACCGGGTGGGTTTACGGTCGTTAGAACATCAATGCCGAGCATGTCGGCTACGCCGCTTTCACGGCCCGCTTCGCCGATTTTGGCTGCCGCACCGGCGCACAACACGCGGCCGCACTCTCGGCACAGCAGTTATCGGTCAGATAACCAACGAGCGAAGTCATGGCCGTGAAGTCAGCGGAGTAAATGAGCTGCCGGCCCTCGCGCCGCTGCGTGATGAGACCGCCCCGCTGCAGATTCTGCAGATGGAAAGTCAGCGATGACGGCGCCAACCCCATTCGCTCGGCGATCCGCCCGGCGGGGAGCCCGGCAGGCCCGCGCTCCACCAAGATCCTGAAGATGCCCAGGCGATGCTCGTGCGCCAAGGCGCCCAAGGCCTCGATCACGTTTTTGGCTTTCATGACTATACGATATTACTATTATTATCGTAATGTCAACGGCGAGGCGGGGGTTTCCTGCCGTAGCAGCACTCAAGCGCTTGACGAATCAGCGATTCAGTCCGGCTTTCTTGTCCGGGTGATACGAATTTGAAGACGAATCTGCAACGATGCCCTCGTCGATCACGAATTTTTCCAGCGCCGCACGCGCTTCCTGCAAGGGCTTGAAATCGACGCTGGTCAGATCTCCTGCACGGATCTGCAGCGAGATCCTTTGGCTGGCCGCCATGCGCTTCAGCAGCGCGATATCGACCGGAAAATATGCGGTTTCTCCCACCGGCAAGATGGGCGAATACGGGTCACTCGCTTTGGTTGGCATTTTCAGCGCAGACAGTTCGACCGGCCCGTCGTCGAGCTGCAACTTGACGGCACCGTGAGCGCGGATGTCATCGAGCCGATGACCGCCGACTCCCGGTGCAACTTGGACCCACAGCAGGTACGAATAATCGCCCATGGTGTCCCACGCAACGGGCCCCACGTAGATGATACTGGGCTGCTTCTGGTCCCGAGTCAGCGGGTCGTAGAGTCCCGTCTCGATGAATGCCAGAGGCTGCACCAATGTGGCGATCGTGATTCCGGTCCTTTCGTCTTGTCGCTCGAGCGACTCGACCGGGAAGTGACCGGCGCAGCCCATCATCACACAGGCGACCAATGCGCACTGCATGAAGCCGAGACGCCGTAAGACAAAATGGAGCATGGCCATGAGGACAGCTTCGCATGTCCTCATGACATGAAAATGTCACGGCACCGTGTCATCGCGCCGCTTCACGCTGACTCCCCAGTGACGGCCGCCAGGTCGATCTATCACCGCTCAGTCGTTCGGCGGCTCCGTCGTGCGGCGGATGCGCGGGCCGGTGGGCGCAGCGTCCGAGGTCGCAGCGTCCGAGGTCGCAGCGTCCAAGGCCGCAGCACCCCGCGGGTCCGGCTCGGGGAATCCGAACACGCTGCTGCCGCGCCGCGGAAAGAATCTCGCGAATAGCCAGATCCCGAGCGGCACCAGTACCAAGAAAAACGCGAGAAACCCCAGCAGAACGAAAACGGATGCAAGCGACATATGATTCCTCGATTGACGAGCCTTGGGACGGTGAGCCCCGGGCCGACCCGCATTCTAGCCCGGTCACGACGCGGGTAGCGCGGCGTGACCGGCGGGGGCGACCGCCCGGCGGCTCGATCAGGAGCCTATCGACCCCCGACGTCGTCGTGCGGATGGAGGTTCGGATAGGACGGCACGACCGGCGTCGGCACCGGGTGCTCCTGGAGCTGGCGCAGGGCGATCGCCACGGCGGTCTCGAGCTGCAGATCGTGCCCGGCGGCGACGTCCTTCGGGGTTTCCTCGACGTCGACGTCCGGCGCAATGCCGTGCCCCTCGACTTCCCAATCGCCGTTGAGACCGTAAATGGCGTAGCGCGGCGCCGTGACGAAGCCCCCGTCGATCAAGGTCGGATAGCCGCCGATGCCGACGAGGCCGCCCCAAGTCCTCTTTCCGACCAGCGTACCGAGGTTCGCCTTGCGAAAGTACCAGGGCATGGCGTCTCCTCCGGAGCCCGCCGAGCCATTGATGATCATCACCTTGGGTCCATAGATAGCACCGACGGGATCGTGCACGGCTTTGCCATCGCGTTCTATCGCGCCGCTGAGCGGCTTCTGTCCGAGCACGTTGACGATGTAGTCGGCGATCAAGCCGCCCTCGTTGTAGCGTTCGTCGAGCACCAGGCCCTGCTTATCCAACTGCGCGTAGAAATACCGGTTGAAGTTGCTGTAGCCCGCACCGGCGGTATTCGGCATGTAGACGTAGGCGAGCCTGCCGCCCGAGAGCGCATCGACCTTGCGGCGGTTGGCATTGATCCAGTCCAGGTTGCGCAAACCATGTTCGGACGGCACGGGCACGACCGTCACGTCCCGCGCATCCTTCCCGTCGGCGCTCTTGGCGACGCGCACGACCGTCTGTTTGCCGGCCGTACCGTCGAAGAGATGATCGACATTGTCGCTCGCGTGCAATTCCTTGCCGTTGACCGCGAGGAGGTAATCGCCCTCGACGATGTTGATGCCGGGCGACGTCAAGGGCGCGGTCAGCGACGGCGTCCAGTTCTGACCGTTGTAGATCTTGGCGAAGCGATAGCGATCGTGATCGATCGAATAATCGGCGCCGAGCAAGCCCGGCTTCGGGCCGTCGTTTTCGTCGCGCGGGCCGCGCATGAACATGTGACCTACCTGGATCTCACCGAGCATTTCCTCGCACAAGTAGGTAAATTCGTCGCGCGATGCCAGGCCCTCGAGGTAGGGCGCATATTTGGCCTGGATCTTCGCCAGATCGACGCCGTGCAGATGCGGGTCATAGAAGAAATCGCGTTGCAGGTGCCAGGTCTCGCGATACATCTGCCGCCACTCGGCGCGCGGGTCGACGAGCGCGATCATACCCCCGGTATTGACCGGTTTACCCTGAGGCCCATCCGGCGCACCGGGCTTGAGGTCGGCCGTCGGTGCGACGAACCAGCCGTCCTTGCGCGCGTAGAACAATTTCTCGCCGTCGAAGGAGACGTTGAACGAGGCGATCTCGCCGAGCAGCTGCTCCGTCTGGCGCTTTTCGATCGTGAATCGCCACAGCGCGCGGATCGGGCTGCCGTCCTCGTCGGACGCCCGGCCGACCGGGGCGCCCTCGGCGAGGAACAGCACGCCCGTCTTGCCGACTCCGATGCCGACGTAATTGCGCGCCGGAATCGGCAGCGAAACGATGCGATTACCGATGTCCGCAAGATCGATCACGGTCGTTTTGTCGCCGTCCTCGGATTTCTTGGCATCGCCGGCCTTGCCGTGCGCCGAACCCTTCTTCGCGTCGGCGCCCTTGTCGCCGTCGGCGGCTTTTTTCGCGTCCTTATCCTTGTTCGTGTCTTTGTCTTTGTCCGTGGCGTCTGCGGCCGCGGCGTTGACGGCCTTCTCGTCGTCGCTCTCGGGTGGCACGGGCGAGGCGCCGGCCTGCGAGAGGACCACCGCATAGACGCTGCTGTTCGTCGCCCGGTCGAGCGATGACAAGTCGATGCCGGCATCGGACGGCCCGTTGTTCGTCGAGGCGGAAAAATACAAGTACTTGCCTCCCGCATCGAAGGCTGGATGCGCGGCATTGCTCATGCCGTCCGTGACCTGAGTCGACGTGTGCGTCGCGAGCGAATAGACGAAGATCGCCTGCACCTGGCTCTCGACATCGCGGGTATAGGCGATCCAGCGCGAGTCCGGTGACCAGCTCATCTCGCTGGCCGCGCCGAAGCCGCCGCGCAGCCATGTGTCGATGTGCACGGGCTTGCCGCCATCGACATCCACGACCCAGCTGCGCAGATGCTTGTCCGAATACGCGATGTGCTTGGAGTCCGGCGACCAGAGCGGTGAGTAATAGAACGAGGGCCCAACTCCGAGATCGATGCGCTTCGGCGGCAGCAGGCCGTTCTGATCGCGAATGTATAGCTGGTACTCGCCCGAGGCATCGCTGAAATAGGCCACCGATTTACCATCCGGCGACCAGGCCGGGTCGCGCTCGGCGGCGCCGGGCGTCTGCGTGAGATTGCGTGTGTCGCCTTTCTCCACGGGCACGGTGAAAATCTCGCCGTGCGCCTCCGCGACCACGCGTGCACCCGAGGGTGACACATTGATGTTCTGGACCTCGGGCAGCGCTATCTGACGCAGCCGCGGCGCCAGGCTCGGCAGGTCGCCGCCGATCGTGACCGCGATGGCGTGTTCTTCTCGCGTCTCCGGGTCATAGAGGTGCAGGGAACCGAATTGCTCGTAGACCAGGCCGCCCGTGCCCGCGCTCAGGGATTTCAGGTCGAAACCTGCCGCGGGCACGACTTCGTCGACCTGCTTGGTTTTCGTGTCGTAGCTGAACAAGCCTACGGGCCCCTTGCGGTCGGAGAGAAAATACACGCTACGCCCTAGCCATACCGGGTGCGAGTCGTTGGAGTTGTCGCGCGGGATCTTCTCAAGATCGAGGGTCTTGGTGTCGACCAGCCAAATAGGCGTGGTCTGGCCGCCGCGGTAGTGCTTCCAGGCCCGCTGCCATTGTTCGATCGGCACGTAGGCGAGCGTCTTGCCGTCGGCGGACAGGCTGCCGTCGGCGGCGCTCGGCAAAGGCAGCAACTCGGCGGGTCCGACGCCGTCGGCACGGACGCGAAACAGGCGCGGGAAATCCGAGTAACTCGCATGGGAGGAGTTGAACAAGACGCTGGTGCCGTCCGGGGTCCAGCCGACGGCAACGCTGCCCGTCGACTCCCAGGTCAGGCGCCGCGGCACACCGCCATTGGCGCCGATGACGTAGACGTCGGTCGTGCCGTGTTCTGCGGACGAGTAGGCGATCTGCGCGCCGTCGGGCGAGAAGTAGGGTCCGCCGACGACCGCATCCACGGAGGTGAGGCGCCGGGCTTCCCCGCCCGTTCGCGGCACGACCCAGATGTCCCGCGCGTAGAGGAACGCGACTTGCGTCGGCCCGAGCGAGGGATGGCGCAGCAACAGGGGTGGCGCCGCCGCGGTCGCGGTCGCCGTCGCGGTCGCGGTCGCGGTCGCGGTCGAGCAGAAAAGCAGACACGTGAGCACGGCGGCTCCGCCGCGGACTAGTCGTTCGAAGTGCATTCCATCCCCCGGGTTGTGCAAGGCAAACTGCGGCGCAGCCTAGCAGACGGCGTGAATGCGGCCCAGTTGATGTAAGATTCCGGCCTCCATGAGCGAACCCCAAGGGCCGTCTGGCCAGCCCTCGACTCGAATGATCGCGTTCCTCGTGGCCTTGATCGGCGCGTACGCGCTGATCTCGCATTACGCGTACTCGCACCCGGAAGCCAAGGGCTGGGGTGCCGCTTTGTCCGTGGGTCCCATCGTTTTGATCGGCATCGTACTCGCGTGGCGCTGGACGCCCCGCTACGTGGCGGGTGTGTTGAGCGCCGCGCTGCTTGCCGTGACGATTTGGACCTGGCCCATACTCGAGGCGCACTACCAATGGTCCGATCTCGTGCAGCAGGCAGGCGCTTACGCGTTCGTTGCGCTGGGTTTCGCTCGATCCCTGCGCGGCGACGAGGTGCCGACCTGCACGCAGCTCGCCGCGCAACTGCACGGCCCGCCCAGTCCCGCCGAAGCCGCTTACCTGCGTCGCGCAACCGGGGTCTGGGCGGTCTTTTACGCGTTGTTGAGCGTCGCCATCATCATAGTGTTCTTCGCCGCCTCTGCGCATACCTGGTCGCTGTTCGTGAATTTCGGTACGTTTGCCTTGATCGCGATCCTGTTCTTCGCCGACCACTCCTGGCGTTATCGGGTCCTGCCCCGGCGCGCGGGCGGCATCCGCGCAACGGTCTTGCTGGCATTGACGGGCGCGGGCCGCGCCAAGCGCCCACCGGAGTAGAGCCACCGCGGCACCCTCGGAGGCGGTTGCGAAACCGGTGTGACCGCGTTCGTCGCCACCAGGACCTTCGCCGCCGCAAGTAGGACCTTCGCCGCCGCAAGTATCGTTGCTCCGTTCGGGCCGCTCTGGTATCGTACGCGGCCGAAAGAGCGATGTTCCCGCTGAAAAGCGCTTCAAATTCAAAGGTTTAAGTCATGTCGCGAGTCTGCCAAGTCACGGGTAAGGGCCCGAAAACCGGAAACACCGTGTCGCACGCGAATAATCGCAAGCGGCGCCGTTTCTTGCCGAATTTGCACACTCATCGCTTTTGGCTGGAGACCGAGAAGCGTTTCGTGAGCCTGCGCGTCAGTACGCGGGGCCTGCGGACGATCGAAAAGCGCGGCGTCGACGTGGTCGTCGCCGATCTGCGCAATCAGGGCGTCAAAGTTTAAGCTGCGAGGATAGCGATCTCATGCGCGACAAAATCAAATTGGTCTCGTCGGCCGGCACGGGACACTATTACACGACGACTAAGAACAAGCGTCTGCATCCCGACAAGATGGAGACGAAGAAATTCGATCCGGTCGTGCGCAAGCACGTCGCCTACAAAGAATCCAAGATCAAGTAGGCCTTAGGCACTGCCTGAGCTCCCGGAAGTAGAGACGACTCGCCGGGGGATCTCCCCCGCCATCGTCGATCGACGCGTGACCCGGGTCACGGTCCGTGAACGGCGCCTGCGTTGGCCCATCCCCAAGGATTTCGAAGCGCGCATCGAAGGCCTGATCGTGCGCAGTGTCGAGCGCCGTGCCAAATACATTCTGCTGCGCTTCGACACCGGCACCGTGATCCTGCACTTAGGCATGTCCGGGAGCCTGCGTGTGCTGCCGACCGGGGCCGCGACGCTCGTGCATGATCACTGGGACATCGAAGTCGAGGGCGGCGCACTCCTGCGCTTCCACGACCCGCGGCGCTTCGGCAGCCTGCACTGGACCGAGGCCGATCCGCAGCTGCATCCTTTGCTCGCCAAGCTCGCGCCCGAGCCGCTGTCCCCGGGCTTCGATGCCGATTATTTATTTCGCAGAACCCGCCGACGCGCCGTCGCGATCAAGCTTTTGCTGATGAATTCCCAGTTGGTCGTCGGCGTCGGCAACATTTACGCGAGCGAGGCCTTGTTCCGCGCGCGCCTCTCCCCACGCCGCGCCGCGGGCGGGCTGTCCCGCGCGCAATGCGCCGCGCTGGTCACGGCGGTGCGCGCCGTGCTCAGCGAGGCCATCGAGGTCGGCGGCACGACCTTGCGCGACTACGTCGACGCCGACGGCGTACCGGGCTATTTCCGTCAGCGGCTGTACGTCTACGAGCGGGCGGGCGAGCCGTGCCGGATTTGCGCGACACCGATCAAGCATTCGGCGCAGGCAGCGCGCTCGACCTATTGGTGCCCGAATTGCCAGGGCGTCAAGCGCAGCCCGAAGAAACGAGCCCGCATGGGCGGCCGACCCGCGAGTTGAGCGCCCCGCCGCCGCGATTCAAGCCTGGCGGTGTCGCTTGAGCTCGACCTCGACGATTGGATGCACGAACTCCGACACGTTGCCGCCCAGCACCGCGATCTCGCGCACCAGCGTCGAGGAGATGAACGTGTATTGCTCCTGCGGCGTCATGAACACCGATTCGATGTCCGCCGACAAATGCCGGCTCATGTTCGCGAGCTGGAACTCGAACTCGAAATCGGACACGGCACGCAAGCCCCGGACGATGACCGTGAGGCCGTTGTCCCGGGCGAAGTCGACCGTGAGGCCGGAGTAGCCGATGACTTCGACATTCGGGACATCCGCGAGCACGCGCTTGGCCATGTCGACGCGCTGGTCCAACGTGAACATCGGCGCCTTGTTGGGATTGGCTGCGATGGCGACGACGAGACGGTCGAAGATGGTGGCAGCGCGGCGCACCAAATCCTGGTGCCCATTGGTGATCGGATCGAAAGTCCCCGGATAGACGGCCGTTCTTTTGTTCATTGCCCGTTGGTCGCTGCTTTGGCGCGGGCGAGATGATAACCCACCTCGCCCGCGAACTTCGATTTGAGGAGTTCCCACGTCTCGGGCAGGGCAGGTACCCCAGCCGCCTTTTCGCATTCCAAGTAAATGAACCCACCCGGCTTGAGCCACTGACCCGCGGCCAACAAGGCCATATAATCGGGCAGCGCATTCTGGCCGAACGGCGGATCGAGAAAGACCAGATCGAACGGCTCCCCGCCGCTGGTCAAATAGCGGCGCGCGCCCATCTCGGCGAGCCGGCCGCGGCCCGCAGCGCCAAAACGCAGCAGTTGTTGTTGCAGGGCGCGCGCCGCGGGCACCGCTTGCTCCACGAACACCGCTTCCTTGGCGCCCCGCGACAGCGCCTCGAGCCCCAAGGCGCCGGAGCCCGCGAATAAATCGAGGCAGCGTGCATTCGCCACAGAATGCTGCAGCCAGTTGAACAGCGTCTCACGGATCCGGTCGGGCGTCGGCCGCAGGCCCGGGGCGTCCGGAAACTCGATGCGCCGACCGCGCCAGGCGCCGCCGATCACGCGCACCGAATTGCGCCCGGCGCGCTCGCCCGCCGGCGCCGCGGGGCGCTGCCGCTCGGCGCGGCGCGCAGCCGCGAGCCGCTTCGCAGCGCGTCCCGGAGGTCTTGCAGCGGGTTCGAGAGCGGCAGCCCGCGTGGCTCGCGTGCCTGCGCGACCGGGAGATTTGGCTTTTTTCACCGCCGCAATCATACGCGCAAAACTTGCACGGCCGGGCGCTCTGCTAAGCTTCGCCGATCCATGCCGAACGACGCCGACCAATCCACTTCCCCGGGCTTCTTCAAACGCCTGCGCTCCAAGCTCAGCGCCGGCTCCTCGTGGGTTACGCAAGGGCTCAAGGAGCTGTTGCCGGGACGCAAGATCGACGCCGAGATCCTCGACGAGCTGGAGACGCGCCTGATCACGGCCGATGTCGGTGTCGCTGCCACCACGCGCATCCTCGAGGATCTGCACAAGCGGGTCGCACGCAAGGAACTCACCGACGTCGATGCGCTGCTCGCAGCACTGCACACGGCGATGGTCGCAATCTTGCAGCCCGTGGAACAGGAACTCGTGATCGATCGCGGCCACCAACCCTTTGTCATTCTCGTCGTGGGCATCAACGGCGCCGGCAAGACGACCACGATCGGCAAGCTCTGTGCGCGGCTCATGGCGCAAGGGCACCGTGTCATGCTCGCCTCGGGCGACACCTTTCGTGCCGCGGCCCGCGAACAACTCGAAACCTGGGCCGAACGCAATGGGGTTGCGATCGTCGCCCAGCAACAGGGGGCCGAACCCGCCGCGGTGATCTTTGACGGCTTGCAGGCCGCCCGTGCCCGCAAGATCGATGTGCTGATCGCCGACACGGCGGGCCGACTGCACACGCAGACGCACTTGATGGAGGAGTTGCGCAAGGTCAAGCGCGTGCTCGCCCGGCTCGACCCGACAGCACCGCACGAAGTGTTGCTCGTGCTCGACGGCACGATCGGCCAGAACGCCGTCGCTCAAGCCGAGGAGTTCAACAAGGTCCTCGGCGTCACCGGCCTGGTCGTCACGAAACTCGACGGCTCGGCCAAGGGCGGCGTGGTGCTCGCGATCGCGCAGAAGCTCGGCATCCCCATTCGTTTCATCGGCGTCGGCGAGCAAATCGACGATTTCGGCGTATTCAAGGCCGACGAATTCGTGACGGCCTTGTTGAAAACCGCGCCCATCGAGGCGCCGCCGGCATGATCCGTTTCGAGGCCGTGTACAAGCGCTACCCCACGGGCCGCGAAGCTCTGAGCGGGGTGGGCTTCGAGGTCGAACGCGGTGAGCTCGCGTTTCTCACCGGTCCCTCCGGTGCCGGCAAGAGCAGTATTCTCAAGCTCATTGCCCTGATCGAGCGCCCGTCGCGAGGTCAGGTGCTGGTCGGCAGTCAGAATACGGCGAAGCTGCCGACGCGCGCGATCCCCCAGTTCCGCCGCCAGATCGGCATGGTCTTTCAGGATCACAAACTGCTGCAGGACCGGCCCATCGCCGACAACGTCGCCCTGCCCTTGATCATCGCCGGCGTGGCACGGCGCGAGATCGACAAGCGCATGCGTGCGGCACTCGATCAAGTGGGGCTGCTCGGACGGGAAAAGAGCCTGCCGGTGGAACTCTCGACGGGCGAGCAACAACGGGTCGGCATCGCGCGGGCCATCGTCGCCAAGCCGCCGCTGCTGATCGCCGACGAGCCGACCGGCAATCTCGATCCGCAGCTTAGCCTCGAGATCATGCGCTTGTTCAAACGCCTCAACGACGTCGGCGTGACCGTCTTGATCGCGACCCACGACGTCCATCTGATCGAACAGTTCAAGTCGCGACGCATCGTCCTTGCCGCCGGAAGCGTCGTCGCGATGTCGCACACCGCGGCCCCGGTCGCCTTGCAAACTCTGGCGTGAATCCACGCGCCTATATTTCGCGACAGGCGCAGACTCTCGTGGGTTCGCTCGGCCGCCTTGCCGCGCATCCCTTCGCGAGTTTGATGACCATGGGCGTCATCGCGATCGCCCTCGCCTTGCCGCTGTGCCTCGAGTTGCTGCTGCAGAATGCGATCAGGTTGAGCGGCAATTGGAACGAGGCCTTCGAGCTCTCGGTCTACCTCGACAAGTCGACTGGGACCGCGCGCGCCGAAGCGATCGGGCGCGAACTGCAGGCGCGCGGCGACGTCGCGGCCGTACGGCTGATCACGGCGGCACAGGCTTTGGCTGAGTTTCGCGCATCGTCCGGCTTCGGCCAGGCCTTGGACGCGCTCACGGGCAATCCCCTGCCAAATACGCTGATCGTGACGCCGAGCCCCGCGGCAAGCAGCCCCGAAGGGACGGTTGCCCTCAAGACGGCGATCGCTGCTATCGCGAACGTCGCGACCGTGCAGCTCGACACGCAGTGGGTCCAGCGCCTGGTCGCGATCCTCGATCTGCTCCGCGGGGTCGTGCGGTTGACCGGCGGTTTGCTTGCCGCCGGCGTCATTCTGATCATCGGTAACACGATCCGGCTGGACATCCAGAACCGACGCCACGAGATCGAGGTCATGAAGCTCGTGGGCGCCACCGACGGCTTCGCGCGTCGGCCCTTCCTCTGGAGCGGGGTCTGGTATGGCATCGGCGGCGGCCTGGTTGCGGTCGCTTTGGTCGGCATCATGGTCTGGGTGCTCGCCGGCCCGGCCGACCGACTCGCCGGACTCTATGGCAGCGCCTTTCATCTCGCGGGTCTCGACATCCGTACGAGCGTCGCGACCGTACTCGGTTCGGCTCTGCTGGGCTGGGCCGGCTCGTGGCTTGCTGCGACGCATCATATCCGCGCGATCAACCCGAGCTAAGCCACTGTTTGCGAAGACCTTTTCGGCTCTCCGTCAGCGGGACCCCAAGGTGGGAACTTGCGACTGATTTAGCACTCGAACTACCTGAGTGCTATGATGTCGGCACTCGGATCACAGGAGGTTCGCGTTAATGAGTGCAGCCTTAGTGTCGAAGCAAAACGGTCTCGTGTTCGCTGGGCCCATCGGGAGCCTGGATGCCTATATCGATCGTGTCTCGCAGATCCCCGTACTTACGAAGGACGACGAGATCGCGCTCGCCGTGCGCTTCCGGGGCGAAGGCGACCTCGATGCCGCCCGTCAACTCGTGCTCTCGCATTTGCGCTTCGTGGTGCACATCGCGCGAGGCTATCTCGGTTACGGCCTGCCGATGGGCGATCTCGTCCAAGAGGGCAATGTGGGTTTGATGAAGGCGGTCAAGCGCTTCGACCCGAACGTCGGCGTACGCCTCGTGTCTTTCGCCGTGCATTGGATCCGTGCCGAGATCCACGAGTACGTGCTGCGTAATTGGCGCCTCGTGAAAGTTGCGACGACGAAGTCGCAACGCAAGTTGTTCTTCAATCTGCGCAAGATGAAGAAGAACCTTACCTGGCTCTCGGAGGCGGAAACCCAGGCAGTTGCCCGCGACTTAGGCGTCGATGTAAGCGACGTGCGCGAAATGGAGCAGCGCATGTCGGCGCGCGACATGTCCTTCGATCCGACGCCGGAGGCGGACGAAGAGGACACGTATTCGCCGGCAATGTATCTGCCGGCCAGCAACGCCGACCCCGCGATCGAAGTCGAACGCGAAGAATGGGAGGAGGACTCGACCGATCGCTTGAGCGTCGCGCTCGGGCGGCTCGACGAGCGCAGCCGGAACATTTTGAAGCGACGCTGGATGACCAACGACAAGGCAACCTTGCACGAGCTCGCCGACGAGTACGGAATTTCTGCGGAGCGCGTGCGTCAGGTCGAAGTCAATGCAATCAACAAGCTGAAAGGCTTGATGGTCGCCCCGGTCGGCGCCTAGTATGGAAACTTGGCGCGGTGAAGCCCGGCTTCATCGCGCTGATGTTTCAGCTCAGGGTCGAGGCGTATTTTCCATCACGTCGACCCTGTCGACGTCACCAAGGCGCGAGTAGCGGAACCGGCGCACCAGGCCGAGGCCGTCGGTGGACGTGGCCGCGCGACCATCATCAGCATAGAGGAGCGAGACCGCGCCCTCACCGTCCCTCCCGTACGTCGTCGTCGCCCGTTCCTGCGCATCGTATGCCCAATGGGCAACGATTGCGCCCCGGTTATCCAAGACCGACGTCAACGCACTGAGAAACAGCGGGTCGTCGTAGAGGTAGGTCTTGGTGGCACCATCGAAAGACGTGACGTTCCCCAAGCGCGAGAACTCATCATAGGCGTATTGCACGGATTTGCCGCCGCTTGCAGTGGCGCTCACGATTTCGCCCCGGCTGTTGCGGGAGACTGTCAGTGAATTGCCGAGCGTATCGGTGACCCCCTTGAAGAGCCCATTGGAGTCGCGGGACACGCGTTGAACGATCCCCATGCGGCTTCTGACGGACTGCAAGACACCCGCCCCGTTATAAGTCTCGACGCCGTCGTCGTCGCTCACCGTGAAGCCCGCGTCAGTGACCGCCAGTCGAATCGAGACGCCGGGTTGCGGACCGATACCGTCTTGCATCGTGAAGCGCATGATTTGGCCGTTGTCGCGGATCAGATCGTATTCGAGCGGACGCGCCGGTGGCTCGGGCGCGGGATAAGACTGAATCGGCAGCGTTGCGATAGTGACCGAACCCCGGGTGAGAACACAGACGCCGTTGCTGTACGTCGGGATTGCATCTGCCCAAGCGGACTCTGCAGCGCGAATCTGACCGAAACCCGTCGTGCAAGCCGTGGCCGGCGTCGGGAACTGCGCGGATACATGACCGCTCTTGCCGGGATAGGGAACGAAGGGCGTCTGATAGATCGGCTCGACACGACGGCTATAGCTATGACGCCAGCCCGGCACGCCGTCGACACCCGTGAGATCGAGACTATTATAGAAACGCTGAAACATCGCAGACCCGGGCGGCCCGGAGAACTCGAGATCCGTTTCGACGAGATGGACGTTTCCAGTTGCCGGATCGATCGAATGACCGACGCTGTCGCTGGCCGAGATGTCGCCTTGCGGTGGAGCACGCGCCAGCAGCCAATAAGACGGGCAGCGATTGGTCGGCAAGACGGACTGGATCAAAGCCAGATACTTGCCGTTGCTTTCCGAGGTCCAGGTGAATGTGATGCTGTCGATTTCGCCCTGCTGCGTTGGCGTGCGCGTAGCCGTTGCTCCGGCGTAAGTGAGCTGGCCGAAGTATCGGACGAGTAACGCGTAATAATTGGCCACTGAACAGCTATAGAACCGGGCCGGCGTGCCTGCGCCCAGCGCACCGTCGTAGACCGGGCAGTTCGCCGTAGCCGCCGTGCCGGAGGCGTTTTCACAGAGGCCGCCGATGCAATTGTAAAGTACCGCCGGCTGATTACGCGCCGCCGGCGTGGCACAGGTCTGTGCCGTGCCGAGCACAGGCACTGCGAGCAGCAGCAGCGGCCATATGAACCATCGTGCGCCGTGGCCCAGATTCATTGCGCGTTCATTCTTCCTTGGCGGCGCTGCTCGACGGCGAG
>Ga0209208_10004935_pt1 | contig 18717 bp, 12 predicted proteins | sample S1TSphfallax_3_FD_187694 | JGI IMG/M metagenome (GOLD analysis project Ga0209208, IMG submission 187694) | Host-associated microbial communities from peat moss isolated from Minnesota, USA - S1T2_Fd - Sphagnum fallax MG (SPAdes) (version 2) | ecosystem: Host-associated > Plants > Peat moss >... | reverse complement strand
TATAACCAAACGGTTCTAATATTCTATGTGCGGATAACTTTGGAGGGGTCGGGGGGCATGGGGTTTTAAGAAATAGTAAGCTTTCCAGCCTTGCATGCTTCTAGAGAATGTGAGCTGTTTGCCCCCACCCCACCCTTACCACCCACCACCCCCACCCTTCCCTTCCCTTCCCTTCCCTTCCCTTCCCCAAACACACCTTCCACTCTCGAACACATAGATAAAAATAGTGAAAGCCAAAAATGTTTTAGTACACCGTTGCCCGAAAGTGGTACCCGAAGGTGGTACCCCATTGAAGCCAAAAGGTACGAACTAGCCACGGAAATTTAATTTTATGCACGATGAATAAAACCCCGAACTTTGGGGAAATTGTTCCCCCCCCCACCCCGCCCAATAGAGGCTTTTAGGCTTCTTTTTTTCCTCCCACCCCCCACTCCACCCCACCCCACCCCACCCTCACTTGGAAAAGAGAAACCCTAAAATTAGGCCACTTGCAACTTGCAGCAGAGGAGGAAGAAACAGAATCTTTTTTTTTAAGCATGGAAAAATCCAATTTTCCAAAAGTCACAGACTGGATTTTGGCTATCAATAAAAAATGATTTTATGCCTGGTTGTGGGGGGGGGGATTCTAATTTTGGAACTTTCCGGAATCTCTCTTTTTTATCTCATCTCTCCACCCAAATTTCACAAAACAAGTTGCAAAACATTAATATCGTACTCCCCGATCGGATTTGATTCGACAACAAACTGCTCAATAATTAAAATAAATTTTAAATCTTAAGCTTCCTCCACACTTGGTTTTTTTTTTAATTTTGAAATTTTCAGCAGGTAAGGTAATAGTCAGATTCGACAACAAAACAAACTTGCCCAATAATTAATTAAAAATTTAAATCTTAGCTTCGGCACTTAGTTTTTTTTTAATTCTGAAAATTTCAGCACCTAAGGTAATGGTTATAAAAAAGAATAAACACGGCCTTGTCATGCTTATGTCCCGGACAATTAGTTATGTGTCTAGACAGAAAACTTGCAGTTCCGAATTTTACAATTTTGACACAAAGTAATAAATACATTTTCAAAAATGTGACAAAATCAAAATAAAAATTTAATTTATGTCGAAACCATTCGTGGACTGCGATAACCCTAATTTTAACAGCTGGTTTGAAAAAAGGGGCAGGCGGGGGGGGGGAGATGAAAATTGGGCTCACAGTAAACCAGCACCTACCAAAGAACCATGAAGGATGGATAGTAACTGATGAATATGCAGTTTTCTGTTGGGTTCCAGTTCCCCCTAGTGTGCCACAGTGGTTAGCTCAGTTGCTTTTATTTACTACTTACCTACTAACAACCCACAAACAAGCTGTTAGTTAGTATCTTAGTAGGTAGTAAAAACAGTTATTATTGCGTATAGAAACCATCTCTACTTATTTAATAGTCACCAATTTTCCTACATAGTTTTACTTAAGGGTTATGGAGGTGAAACCAGAATTTAACAGAGTTGAGGTTCATCCACTGAATAGTGTGTTGGTCGGTGGCTGCTAACACACTCTGGCTGCAAATTTCATCATCCTTGTGATTATACAGAAGCAGTTTCCACAGTAATCAACAGAACCCAGCAAAACTTTTACTTACAAGCACACCACAGATGCAAGAAATGTACAAAGGTATTGGAAAGTAAAAAGGAGAAGTTAAAAGGGACATCAAGTCAGCATAAACTAGATGTCAAAATCTCTCCCTTTCAACAACCGACTGTCTCTTGTAATAGGTCGGCTGTGGTGATGGGAGTTGTGTCCTAAATGGGTGGAAGTTGAGAAGTAGCCAAGACTATTGCTATTGCCTGACTTAAGATGGAGGATGCTTGCATCCTCTCTAGTGTAATTGAATTTTTTTGACGAAAAATAGTAACCAAGATAGGAAGAGGAGGGCCTTCTAGCCCTTTGAAGCTCCAAATATTAACACAATTGTGTAAAAAAACATCAGCTTGTTTGTGGAGGCATCCAAAAACCTCAATTGCCAAAGGGAGGAATTGATTAGTGGGGTGTTGATCATGGTAGCTCCTTTATTTGGCTTGGGCAACATCAGAAGCAACAAATCCTTGAGTTGTGCAAGACTATGGAAATAAATCCACACACTTTGCATTGGCAATGACAACATCAACTAGAGTGTGAATGCAATCTTTGGTGAGTACAATGTTGACTCATTGACAAGAGGAATTGAACATGACTAAAGGAAGCACATGTAGTTATTTTCATCTGACTTGAAAACTTGCATTTTGTGCAATGGAAGCAAAGATGTCATGAACTACATCATGGGTTCTCATGCGTGATTTACCTTGGGTGCAATGTAAGAGGTGGATACCCTAGGGTTGATGTGGTGTGTGCACACACATAAAGGGAAGCCTATAATTGAAAGATGTGGTAGTTTGAGTCATGTTCGAAACATTGTGAAAAAAATTGGGGATGATAGTTGAAAGGTTGGGAAGATCAGTTGAGCCATTAGTTAAATGCCTACCGTAAGGTCGGAACATGATAAAATTTGAGCATGATGGGTTTTACGTATAATATCAAAAAGAATGTTAGAAAGGGTATGATGGTGTAAATGCTCTGAAATGGAATCTTGAAATTGAACCATTTGATGCCCAATGAATTATTCCCAAAAAAAAAGACACATGTGTGCTAGGGGTGGTAGAAGGTCACATGTCACCTTGAGGTGTTGTTGTCAACCCATGTTAGGGTTTCAAAAAGGAAAGGATGTTGATCAACCATAAAGTTAATAGTTATGATTAATGTTACAAAGGGCCAACCCCTTAAATAGGCTATTAAGGCAATGGTGGTTGTTGATATGAATTTGAAGCTACCGAAAATTATTAAAAGAGAAGCTTATTAATGAGCTAAAAGTCCCTCTAAACCATCAAATGACCTTGGATTCAAAAGATGTCCAAACATTTGAAAGAAGGAGGAGTTAAAAGAAACAAGGGAATTTATGAAGGTGGAAAAAGGAGGTGTGCAACATAAGATATATAATGATCGTTGCACAAAACCATAGGTGTCGCAACCTTAGCCTTGGGCTCAAAACCAAAACAAGGGCTAGTAAAGGTGAATGTCAAGAGTGAAGCCCGAAAGTCACATTTCATGCTCCTAAAAATGTAGGAAAGTGTGAAGGAATGAACCCTCACACTCCTAAATGAACTCTCACTTTGGGTGTTGGAGTTCTAATAGACTTCCAAATTTTCAAAAGGCGATTGCAAGGGTCAAAACTCATTGGATTAAAAAAAAATTATATCATTGCAAAGTTCTTAAAAAGTAAATGTTTACAATGGGCTCACATGACCCATTTGGGCACTTAAAACATAAGTTATGACCAAAAGAAGGGTCGGGAATCAAATTGACAATTTGACTATTGACCATTAAAAGTGCAGAATCACCTTGATTTCCTTATGTGAATGTAGCGTGCCACATGCGATCGGAAAGCTCTTAACAAGGGCTATAACTTTGATATAGATCTTGCCTCAATCAAAGGTCTAAACACAAAGTTATGAACCTCCAAAGTTGTGAAAGTCTCAATTCAAGGAATTTCAGGATTCTAATTTGGGAATCACGAGACAAAATGACACTTGGGTGCAAGCCCCATGGCCAAACACATAAATATTATAAGGAGGAAGGTGCGGCTTCCCCCCAAGTCTGGGTTGTGGTGAGTTTTATGCATTTGTGTTTGCATGTGGTTCATCCGTGCACCAAAAGTGTTCGGATTATGCACTAATCAATTTCTTGTTTGGTTTGTGTAGGTTCATGTCGATAATTGATTTGCTTGTCACTCTTCCTAGCCCCATCCCAAAACTCCAACATGCCCCTCTACCCCCAAAGTGTTGTGAGTTAACGAACGTGCCTTAATTCTTTATCCTTCCGTTGTTTTCACCCTTTAAATTCATAGTTGAATCCATTAAGGAGTTTGGGGGTGCGTCAACAGGTTAGAATTTCATATGTTATTTGAACATCACCCATTCTAGGGAAAAGATCGATATGTTGAACATCTTTTTAAAATGCATTTTTAATGAAGGATGATGTGAATGATGATGTGCCCAATGGCACCCCCAAGATTTTAATTCTTTCTAATGGGGTGTTAAACTTGGATGAGGTGACAAAGTCAAGTGGCAAGCCAAAAAGAAACCATGTTACACATTTATGAGGTTGGATGTAAACACCTATGGCACAAAATTTGGTCTAAAAGTGGTCATATGTAGATGATATAATTGAGGGGGGACCTATGATGTGAGTGTTGTTTATAATGGATGGAAATGAATAAAAGGGAAATTGATTAGCTTTAAAAAGTAATGCCCTATAGTGAATTAGGGCAAATAATGCCACCCTTAGGGGATCACCTTGACGAGTTCCCATGGCCACTTGTGGGTGTTAGTTGACTTTCCGAGGGTTAGACTGTCACCAACGTTCTTGTCAAGCATTTAATTCATTTAGTCCAATCCCATGTGACCATCCTAGCACAATACCTTCCCCTACTCCCACCCTGCATGCATTTGCCTAAGCTTAGGTTTCAACATTAGATGTCCTTGGGTCTTTCCATTTAAGTTTTCATCATCTTCAATTGTATAACCACATCCTTGTTATTCTACAACATCATGTACAAGTGACATTTCATTTTCCACTTAATAAGCTAACACATGACTCGTATGATGTTGCAATTTGGCATTTGATCCTTTTATTATCATAATGGTGTCTTTTTTTGCCCCCTCAAGGTGAAGTTATTGAACATAAAAAAATGTGGATCCAACTCAAATGCTTTCTAACAAGTGATTGGGAAAACATGCAAGAAGAATTTTTCTTATGGGCCCAGACCTTGGTAACAAATTTGAATGCAGTGTTTCCTCCCAAACATGATCCTCCGACTCATAAAGGTCTTCTCCATAGTTTAGTCTTTTGACGTGCTAAGGAATACTCTTAGGCAATTCAAGCTCTAACACCATTTTCTCCTACACCCATTTCCTTTAACACCACCTTAATTTCACCACTCTACATCTTGAATTAGATGGGTTTTTCTTGATTCTTAAAATATTAAGAATTAGATCAAAACTTCAAACTTTTGTTAAATTCCTTCAAATTGGCATTCTAGTGCATGTTGCATTTATTTGTGAATGGTCATTTTGGGATGGTTTTTGAAAAATTTTGAGATTATTTTCTCCCAAAAGATTATGTGAGTGGATTTTCGCAACTGTTTCAACTTTCTTTTCATATTGGACAAGGTCACATTCCACATTGAATTGCACATGTCCTTGGAGCAACCCACCTCTTAGCCATGACCAAACTTTAAGAAAGATTTTGTCCGATTATGGTGGGGGAAGTGTTGTATTGATTCACAAGTTGGGTTCTATGCTTTCAATTTTGTGATGATTTTGCAACACATTTTTCCCCACATTAATTCAAAGTAGCAACCAAGGGTGGATGCAAAACAATAATTCATGGCATCAAGTGCACCTTGGACCTTCACCTTGATTTGGTTGTTTTCCAACTAAACATGACAAATGTTTTTAATTTCGTTATAAAGAGGGGTCATATTTCAAGCACTTTATGTAGCAAGTTAGGACATCATGTAACTTATCATTTTTGTTTGTACATTCTATTTTTTTAAGTTTACTTTTTTTATAATCATTGCAACTATGAAGGTGATGTTGTTGCCATTTTGTTTGTAAGAGGTTATAGGCGGAAGTTGTGTGCATGGTTTCAAGATGGGGGTAGATTGTGGGGTTTGATCACGAGTAATTATAGGGGTTGGTGTAATAGATAGGGGAAAAGTCCCATATGTGCATATCGATAGGGTTGGGAAAGTGTAAGGTTGGGGCCCTAGATTTGCACAAAGGCTTGGGGCCGATAGGGGGAATAGGTAAGTGGCACTTTGGTTGTTAAGATGATAGGGGAAGGTGATGGGTGGTGTGTGTTATGCATAGGAAATGAGGTGGGGAACAAGTATGTGGTCACATGGGAAAAACAAATGGGCGATGGGAATTACAAAATTCAATGTGACATGGTAAACTAAGGGACATGGGATGTTTTGTGCCCCACTTTTTAAAGATTACCTACCTATATTAGGCAATGTTAAATCTAGAAAAGTAACCATACCAAAATTAAGTTGGTGAAAAGAAAAAAGATGGAGAACCACCTAGAGTTCCTTGGCTAGGGTGTTATGCAGATGACAAACCTTAATTTTGTTATAATTATTCTTAAACTTTATCACCATTACTTTACAAAATTCAACACCACGTATACACATGACCACCAAAATATTACAGTTGCCATGTCTTTTCCCTAATCCTACAGGACTTGAAAACTTGTCATACTAAAGTTTCCTAAAAAGCCAATTCAATGGATTGGTTATCTTCATAGAAAGGTTTTTTACGAGAAACACAGTCCACTTAGGTGGTTAGTTATAAGAAAATAATTGTCGTTCTTGCTAAGCTTTTCTTGTCCCACCCGTGCTTATAAACAACCCATGCCAAAATAAATAGTTGTTTGATGTTAGCAACATGCAACGAGGGATTTGGGAATAATCTAACATTTACTAATTATAAAAGCCCAAGCACACAACACACACACACATGATTTTTGTTACAAGAAAAAAATGATGTCGAAAAGAATTTGATCACAAAAAAAATGAAGGTGGCAATGGTTGCAATGTTGCAAGGTCATGCGACACCTAAACTTTTGAAATTTTGGACCTAGAATGGGTCTCTGACATTTTATTTTTTCCCCTTGCCCATGAAATTGGCCCCACAAATCCTCTAAGGGTTATGTAATGTACTACATTAAAAAACCGAACCTTTAATTGCAAACAAAAAAAACATTCACATGTTCCATCTACTCTTTAGACACCTACTGGATTCCTCACCCTACTTGAAGTTTTTTACTCAGTAAACTTTACTGAACTCTTGAAAAAAGGGAAACCCACAAAATATCGACAAGATTCTTGACCCTGTTCTTGAAAATCTACACTATTAACCTCAACATGTCAAACTTGTGTTTTAGATTTGGTACCTCCTCCTACCAACAATAGTCTTAAACTTCATGTAGGTTTAAGCACATCATTAAAAATGGGTATTCTATCAATTCTAGATTATTTCTTGAGATTATTTTGTTGTGTTGGCAAAGTAGGCTTATTATTGTGAAGCTCCTACTTGTTGATTCAACCCCATTAGAATGAACGTGTTCAACACACCATGCAACATGGATGATGTACAAATAGGGGAAAAAAAATTATTTCCCTATTTCATAGTTAATTATAGTGATTAGCCATGTATCAACCAATGTTGTCCTAGTATTGACAATTAATTAAATTGGGTGAACTATTGGCTTTGGCTTTACAATTTCATACCAATATGTTATAGTCATTCAAATTTTTGTTCCTTGATATGGTTGGAAACAACGTTGGCTATTTTTCATTGAAACCTCGGTTAGTTTTTAGATCAATTTTCAAATTACTTTTCACAAGGAGAACCAATTGGTATCACCAAAGATGATAATCAATTTGAAAATTGAATTGACATCTCACCCAAAATATAACCAAATTTTTATTTTATTTTAAATTTGAGATTCAATTCAATTCTATGAGAAAACTATAACCCAATTTACATATTAGTATTTGAATTAGGTTAGTTTTGGGCTAAAGTTAGTAGACATAAAAGGTTCATTGTTAGGTGGGAAGCCTAGGTGGTGCCCATTGGTGTAAAAACCTCTTCGGGGTTAACCGTTTTTAATCATAATCTTTTTTTCCTTTTTATGTATGTGTTTGTTATCTTGTGTTGTTACTTTGCATCTTTCTTTTGTGTTATTTGCAGTATTCCCTTGTGTTGTTCATTTAAGTTGTTTTTTTGCATTATTGATGTTGTTGTTGATTTGTCATGTTGCTAGTGTTGATGTTGGTTTGTCACATTGTTAATGTTATTGGTTCATCAAATTACTTATGTTGTTGTCAATTTGTCGTGTTGTTTTTGTTGTTGCTAGCTCGTCATGTGCTAGTGTTGCCAACTCATTGCGTTGTTAATGGTGTTGGTAAATGTCATGTTGTTAATGATGTTATTGGGTCATTGCGTTGTTAGTGGTGGCATTATAACAAAAGGTGTCCATGTACACCAAATGATTTCACTGGATTTTGAGTGAATTGACTACTTATAATGAATGAGACCTAGTATGGAAGCAATGAAGTCATTAGTCTAGTGAATAGGGACTATTAAATTGCACCCACATTTTGTAGTAGTGTGGTATTGGTTCATCACATCGCCCATGTTATTGGTTCATTGTGTTACTATTTTTATTGTTGGATCATCGTGTTATTAATGTTGCTAGTTTATTCCATTGTTAGTGTTATTTTTGTTAATTCATTGTGTTGTTGATGTTGCTAGTTTGTCACGTTGTTGGTGCTATTGATATTAATCCATCATGTTGTTAGAGTTGTTGATTCGTCATCTTACTAGTGGTGTTATTGGGTCATTATGTTATTGGTTGTGTTATTGGTTCATCATGTTATTGGTGTTATTGTTGTTTCATCACATTGTTGGTGTTGTTGATTTGTTGCATAACTAGTGCTATTGTGGTTAATTTGTCGTGTTATTTATTCATTGTGTTGCTATTGGTGTTATTGGATCATTGTGTTGTTTGTGGTATTGTTAGTTCATTGCATTATTGGTGCTATTGGTTTGTTGCATTGCTAGTTTTGATGATCGATCATCACACTATTAATGACGCACTCCCAACTCCTTGAAGGACTCAAAAGTGAGTCCAAGTACAAGACAACGGAAGGGGGGAAGAATCGGGGCACACTCCCTAGCTCACAACACTTTGAGGGGTAAAGGGATGCGTTGGAGCTCCGGGATGGGATTAGGAAGAGTTGACAAGCTTCACTCACTCACACGGGCCTGCACATAACCCACACAAGGTGATTAGTGCATAGTTGGAGCACCTTTGGTGCTAGGACGAGCCATGGGCAACACGGACATACAAGACTCACCACAGCGTGGACTTGGGGAAGCCACCACCTTCCCCCTTATAGTATATTCTGGACCTCTCCACGGGGCCCACATCCAAATGGCTTTTCTTTCCCGGGACTCCCAAGTGGGAGTCCTGAAATCGCGCCAACTAGGACTTCCGCGACTTTGGAGCCCCATAACTTTGCGAACATACCTCAGATTGAGGTGCAGTCTACAACAAAGTTATAGCTCTCGTCGAGAGCTTTCCAATGGTATGTCGCACGTTGTCTAAAGACAAGTAAATCGGGTCGATTCCCGACTTTTTCTGGTCGGGAGTCAAATTGTCAGTTTGACTCCCGGCCCTTCTTTTGGCCACAACTTATGTTTCAGATGTCCAAATGAGCAATGAGAGCCCATTCTAAACATCTACATTCCAAGAGCTTTCCAATGATACAAAGAACGTTACAAACCATTGAGTTTTGACCCCTGAAATTACTTTTTGAAGTTTCAAGAGTGCACCGGGATTCCATCTCCCAAAGTGGGAGTTGCCTTGGGAGTGTGAGGGTTCACTCCCTCACACTTTCCTACACTCCCGAGAATATGTGATGTGACTCCCGGCCCCTTTGCCTTGGTCACGAGCCCAAAGCTAGGGTTGTGACAATTAATGTTGATGTTGGTTTGTTACATTGTTAATGTTGTTGTTAGTTTATTATGTTGTTGGTGTTAATGTTGGTTAAACACATTGGTGTTGTTATTAGATGATCTAGATCATCATGTTGTTAGTGCTAATATTGGTTTGTCATGTTGTTGGTTTTGACATTGGTTGGTCACATTGTTGGTGTTATTGCTAAATCATTTTGTAATTAGTTTTGGTCATGGTTTGTCGCAATGTTGGTGTTGATGTTTATTTGTTGAATTATTCATGTTATTGCTAAATCATTGCATTGTTGGTGTTGTTGATTTGTCACATTGTTAGTATTGATGTCAATTGGTCACATTGATGGTGCTACTACTAGTTTGTTCTATTATTAATTTTGTTATTGTTTCATTGCATTATTCCCAAGTACCTACTTGAACACCCTTGTGTTGTTGTTCCTTTAAATTGTTAGTTGCTACTTCTATTGCATGTGTTTAGGTGAGGTACTACCCCCATCACATCACCTTGTAGGTGGCAAATTGGTGGTCCATCATGTTACCATACACCTCCCATTACCAAGTGCCTGCCATTGCCATTTACCCCCTCTAGTGATGTTGTTGGTTTGTTGCATCATTGGTGTCATTGTTGGTTTGTTGTGTTACTTAGGCCATGGTGATTTGCACTACCCCCTTACATTGCCTTGTGTAAGTGGTGGAACTTTTCTACAATAAAAAATAAAAAGAAAAAAAGTTGAATCTTTCCATTTTATTTATTTATTTATTCCATTTTTATTTGGTTTATACGTGTGTGTGTGTGTGTGTGTGTGTGTGTGTGTGTTCATAAATGGGTTTTTTGGGAACAATTTTTAAAGGAATCCAACATTAGTATTTGCATCTACTTGAAAAAAATTTGATTTTTTTTGTGGATAATTTGTAAATGTTTATATTTTAGGTTGCACGGTAGATTTTGGTGTTTTGATTTATCATACATCTATTTGGATTTTTTTCTTTATCTCAAAGTTGTATTTTTTGGTAAAATTTGAAAATGGTTGAATATTTTGAAAATGAAAATATGATAAGTGAAAATACATGTGAAGTGTTCATGAATGATGTAATCGAAGAAAAATGCTTGTAAAAATGTGAAATAAACCCCAATCTATAGTCAAAACCTTGAAAACAAAAAAAAAACAATGAAAAAGAATTAAAAAATTTATAACACATTCAATGAACAAATTAGAAGTCACATGGTATAAATTATTTATGTTGGGTTTTTTTTTAGTGGACGATAAAAAGGATGTTAATGTGAAATGCATGTAGACATGAGATGTATTTATTGTTACATTAATGCAATCTTGTTTTGTAACCTTAAATCTCAAGCAAAAAATATATAGTCATGTATAATACAACAAGTGGAATAACAACATTGAAAAAAAATAATGCAAACCATTTTATTATTGGAAAAATATTCAAGGAGGAAGTAAATAGTCTATTGTAAAAAAAAGTGGAAAAACAATATGCAAAAAAAATCAAATCCTTCTAGTACTACATTTGTCAATTTTTTTGTTGCCAAAAATCTTTTCCAAAATGATCATATGTAGCCAAAATTATTTTTTAAGGATATGGGCTTATTGATTTTTAAAAATCATCTATCCATGCAATTTGTGGTAAAAGTCTATGGATGAAGCACCTAGGTTCACATTTGTGTCCAAAACTTGTTTTTTTTAAAGAAATGTTCCTTCAATTGGTGGAAAAAAAAACAATTGCATGTTTTACTAGCTTTGGCATAGGGTAATTTTGCAATAGCCAATTTGATTTTTGGATGTCAAAAGGAATGCATGACATATTTGTTTTTGTGATTAACTTTGGGAGCTAATTGGGAACTAAAAAATGTTACATTTGTTATTTATGAGGATGCAAATACTTATAGGAAGACTTTGGCTAAAAATTTGATTGAGTTATTAAAAAAATATAACTTGAAAAATTTTATTATTACTTATGTGAAAAATGAAGGGATTTAATTTGAACATAAAGATTATTGTATTAAAATCAGTTGTAAGTTGTGACATTTTAGGTTTGGAGGTGAGTTATCAAGGCACTTGCATTTTCCAAGGCCTATCAATATGCTACGATAGATGAAAAAGTTTGTAAAGACTTTACATATGTTTATATTAAGAATGCACAAGGAAATTTGTAAAAGTGTATAACTTGGCCAAAAAATATGGGAAAGGTTGACAAGAATGGAACAAATCATAAGTTGGATTTGGTTTGGCCCCAAAGAAGTTGAATACATTAGTGAAGACAAGGTACTTTGAAAATTTGATGTATTGTTGAAATGAAAAAATATATGTGTTGCAATTTTTATAACTAGTTTCAATTAATAGTAAGTTTTAATATTTTTTTGTCTTTTGTAGATTTGTGAACAAAATTATCCATTTTCAGGAAACATTACAATTTCAAAAAACAAGTGTTTGATGTTATAGTAGGTAAATTATAATTAGGATGAATGCACAAGTGCCTCCTCCTTTGGCATGCCACATCTTCCAAATCATTATTGAGGTCCTTTCCTTTATTATTTTTTCTCATGTTCTTAATCAATTTAAATGTCATTGGTTACTAAATGATGCATTAAATTATGCCATCTTCACTTATTGGAAATTAAAAGATGAATCTAGAATTTCCAGTTCTTTTGATAATTTTATGGAAAAGGAGTCCATTGTTGCTCATGCGTTAGGTTTTTTGCCTTCTAACATGAAAAATAATAATTCAATGTTTAAAATTTTATTTTTATTTTTGAGAAAGTATGAAGAAAGGAAGATTCATAACATGTTATCTTTAAACTTCAATCCTAGGTTCAATTTTTTAAAAAAAATTATTAAATATAATGTATTCATTCATGTGAAACAAATTAAAATGAGTGTCATTTTGACATGGAAGTTAAATAGTTATACGACATAATACTTGTAAACTTTTGTGATTGAATGAAACCTTGTTTTAATTAATCCTTTCCATAATTACTTTCATACTAACATTAATAACAAGACTTGAGCCCTAGTTCAAACTATGCATAACGAGACCCAAAGTGTGTAATGGGTAGCACCACAATGTGTCTAGGCACATCCATCTTTTTTGAAAAAAAAAATTGGATAAAGCAAAGGGTAGATAATGAAAAAAAGTAGACAATACTTTGTAATTTTTATTGCATGCAATAAAAACCCAAAACTTATTTAACGTTTTCCTAAACTTTGATGGTTATCGTTACATATTTGTGTAACACGGTCTTAGGGTAGCTTTCCATTAAGAATTTGTCACAATTGAAGCCCACCCAACTAGGATTTTTGTTTCCTTGTGCACTTTCACAACGAATTTTTATTGTGACAATGCAAGTTAGGGGAACACATTTTCAAATGGGAATACATAAGGAACATAATGTTTTGTTGTGATTTAAATATTATCTTTCCAAATGAACTTGTAATGTTGATCATGTTCAATTATTCATTGGATTTTGTCTCTTGGGAGAAATTTGTAATGTCACTTTGTTTCAATAACAAAGATGGATAATCATTTTGTCATTTCATTCAACATCTTATGTGGGGCAGTAGTGATGTTGGCTCATGTGTAGGGACACTCAATTGAATCAAACTTCATTTGTTATCATATTATTGGCATTAAATCAAACCTCCTTTGTTACCATATTATTGGCATTAAAAGAAGATTTAACAAGATTTTGAAATAATGATGGTCCATTTTTCATATTATTAAATGAGGAAATTGTAACAATTTCAGATATTTTACTTTGCAACAAAAATATTTGCTTGGGTTACAATATGGGCCATGGTATATAAGCCCAAATAATACATTAGTGGGGAATGTATAGTGATGTTGTCATTAGAGATGGTCTATTGGCAAGGACAAGAAAAAGATACAACTTGGAAAATATTATGTGTGCTTGACAAACAAGGAATTTAATAATGAAGAAGAACTATATAACTTTATTGCTTCAACAAAGTATCATGCAAATTAAGCATGAAACTGACTTGGAATACAATGTCACAACTTGTTTGGATGAAACTGAAATGTGATGCGTTTCAAACCTTTATTTATATTATCCAATGGAGCCTTCTAGAAGTTCATAAATTTTCTAAGACATTCATCCAACTAATTTTTGATAAGCTTATATAAGATAACTTTTAATTTTTTACGTTGATCATGATTTTACTATTTTATTAATATATTGTTTCTTGGGTGTTGGATGACAATTTGCTTCATACCTTTTTTTATATCTTTATTAATATGTTTTCCTTTCTATAACCTTCCATTGATTTCTTCTTTTGAAAGCCTTCACCAATTATTCTTTTAGGAGTTTTTTTTAAAGCTTCTATAAACTTTTTTTTTAATAAGTTTTTGCTAACTACATCTTTAAAAAAATTCTATCAATTGTTTATTGAATTATTTTTTCTAAAAGATTTTGCTAATTCTACATCTTTTAGTTAAAAACTTCATGTGTTATTTAATGTCCATAACATTTAATGCATTTTTGGAAGATGTTTGAGATTTCAATTTTGAGATTTAAGTATTTGTGTGTCTTGATAGCTCCAAATCTTCAAAAAACACCATCCATGTTGCTTCCTTGAGGCATTCTCGATAGAAATTTACATGTGAACAACATGTGGCAATTGTTTTATATGAAGATTAAAAACATGTGATATTTTATCAAATATTTTTAAATTGTTTGGAATTGTTGAATGTGTAGTGTCAAATTTTGTTCAAAGATTTGTTTAGAGTGTATTTGCTTGTGCACAACATCACTTGTAATGGCTAGGTAAAATAGATTTTGAATTAATAAAAAAGGAAATTTGGATATTTGAAGGGAATCCCACAAGTTTTTGGAACTTTGGATTGCACACATGTGTAATTGAGTTTCTTGATCATGAAAGATCCATATTTTATTTTGAAAAAACATAATTATAATTTTGTTGTGCAAATAGTTGTGGATTTGATAATGTGATTTTTGGATTTTTGGTAGGTTTATTTGGAATTATGAATGATTAATGTGTTTAGTAAATTGTAAGCTCTATTGGTTAGTGGAATCAAGATTACATTTGAATGGCCCCAAAAGATAAATCCAAGGAACAAAGATTTCAAATATCATCATAACAAATGTTGGGTACACCCAATTGAAATGGTTACTTGTACCATTTCTACACATAGACATTGTTGTCATATTTACATGACAAATTCAATTTCAAACATAGTAGCATTTGTACGGTGGTTGAATGTGCCTTTTGTAGGTTGAAAAATATTTGGTGGATTTTGATGTGTCCAATTTGGGACCTTGATGTGAAATTAATACTCAAATTAATTTATACTAGTTGTTTGTTGCATGGCATTATGTTGGACCACACTAATATTTTATAGATGATGATGTCTTCATGCATGGCCACTGTGATGATGGTAGTAGAAAAATCTTTTGACGTGTTGTAGATGAAGTTGAAATAGTACAACAAAAATTTGCTTAACATTTAATCTTTTAAAATGTTTTTTCATAACTCACATGTTGTTGTCATCCATATCAACATAAGTTGTTCATACACATGCATTGTCAAGGACAAATTCAGCATTAAAAACTTTGTTTATGTGTTAATATACAAATTTGAATCACTTGATATTTTTTATCCCTATGTCAAAAGATGCTTCAATGTTACTACCCAAAATCTATGTATGCACATCCACCCGATTGTCCCTCTCATTATGGAATCAATGTAGCTAGACAAATATCATAAGTTAGGAAAAAAGTTGTGTTAGATTGAAATGCATACATTAACAAAAAAATAAATTATAAAGACATTGGCAATAGAAAATTTTCAAACATATATTAATCAACAAGTTTGAAATATGAAAAATATGCAATCATACTCGACCATTGCCTGTTTTGATAAAACATCAACAACAACATTTTCTAAAATAATCAAAGTTGGAACTAGTTTTTGTCAAGTTGGGTGAAAAGTTAAATTGTATGTTTTCATTGCCATTCTAATGAACCCCTGTAATGTCCCAATTTCCTAAAACTAAGGCTATCATATAGGTTCCTACACAAAGCATAACATGACAATGTTGTAGCACTGAATTTCAATGTTGATTTACCATATGTAAAACATCATGTTTCTAAATTTAACCTCATCCTCATTCTTGTTTACTACTTATGAGCATACCCACTAATAATCATTTGCAATGCAAAGCAAATTAATTGAAATGTAGCAACTAAATCACTAAAGTCATCATTTTTTTTCAGCTCTAAAGCCATGATGTCTTCATGTTTCTTCTTCTCAAGTTGCAAGAGGCTCATTATTGCCAAACATTTTCCTTCTACTAAGCTTGATCAATAGACACAATCAATTTGTTATGAATACTTTCCAAGGTCATCTTCAAACCTTCATTGGCATAAGGCCAAGCCTTTCAATGCTTTGAAGAGTACATAGATGTACTCGCTTTTCCATCTCCCTCATTAGAACCGTATGCTTCATAACTTCTTCTCCTATTCACCACCAATAGCACTAAGCCTTGAAGAAATTTCTCAAGAGTTTAATGTACAAAAAGATAGTTCAAAGCATAGAGATTTTGAAAGATATACACTGTAAAGGTTATGATCATTAAACTGCAAAAAAACCCATAGAAGCATGGAGATTTTACAACTTGTGAAAATGTAAAGGTTATGACCATTCAAACCCATTGTCGCTATGGTGTTTATAACATTTTTAGGATACATTTGCCAAGATCTAGAAGGCAACCAAGTGGTCAAATATTTGAATATTTCATTTTAAAAATTTGTTATCAAGTTAAATTTTTTTTTCTTCTCAAGTTTGGGCATGTTCCGAAATGATGGCATACCACTAGGGATGTTTTTATCATAATCTCTTTGAACTATGTGATCCCACGTATTTAAAACCTAATTGGGACTACAAATTCACACTGAATTTAAAACATTGATAAAAAACTCCTTGCCATATTTGATCACTGGTTTGATGGGGCTTTACGCTTTGATGTAGTTGGCCCATGAAACTCCCAACCTTTGTGCTTCCATAGCACATTTGGAAATGTTAATGAGCTAATATCAGGATCAAACTAGTCAATACCAGTAGCACTTTATAAGTTGAAATCATATTTTTCAGGTTGAAATTTGGCAAAATTTTGTGAATAAAAAACACCCTTAAAAAACACAAAATTATAATCAGCTTTTGTTTTGTGCAGGCTCATTACAGATTATTTGCATCTGCCCAATTGATCTCAATGATAACAAGTGGCTCTGCATAAAGGGTTTAGGGTTTCAGCTCCCCCATTGCAGCCACTTATTACAAGTTCAAACTCGAAACCAGCAACAATCACAATAAGAAATAATGTTCCATGAAGTTCTCCAAAATGATCGATCTCACACTTCACAGTAACACCTGATGAACAATCCTCAGAATGTAGGGACACAGGAAAACCCCATTGTTACTTCATCTCTACCATGAAAGGAGACCCAACAAATAGCAACCTCCAGACGCCAACAATTTCATCACTACTTTGTTGGCCTCAGGCAAGGATATTGTGTTTAGATTCATTATAGAGTGTAGTAGCTTAAGGGGTTTTGCTTGACCCCTAGATAATAATAATAGGTCTGTTTTTATATGAGGATTTTTGAAAGATGAGATTTCGGCTTGTGTTTGAAACTTGAGATTAGTTATAGAGTTATAATATCTTGAAGGATTTTGGTTTCTTTTAGAGCATTTTTTGAAGATTTTTTGGTATATTTTTGCTTGGTGAAATATTTGAGTTTCCGAAATTCTTCTTTTGCCTTCAGATCCTCTTGAATGTAAGTGGCAAGGCCACAGTGTGACACACCCCTTGTTGTTGAGGAGTGCTTCCCCATCTTCACAATATTTTGAGACCATGCATTTTGGTACAAATGCTGAAGAGTTTAACTTTAAACCAGTGTTGGGCGGTTATTAGACACTGCACTGAACCATTTCTGGATATCAGGGCGGTTCTTAGGGTTGATAACACTGGTTCTCAAAAAATCAAATGCTTGGTTCTGATATATAACCATGGATGTCAAAAAATCAAGTACCCCGTTCTGATATATAATAGGGTAAACCTGCCAGTGATTGAACACTTAAGCACTCGAGGCAGGCTGGATCCAAAGTGAGGGCTTTATTGTTTTTGGTGTCCAAATAAAATTGAACTCTCTCTATTGGTGCATCTGGTGCACTAAAAATGATAAAAAATGAAATAGAATTGAGAAATTTAAGACCCCCAAAGTAGAGGGGGTCAAGAACTCAAAAAAAAACAAACCACCGAAGGTTACAAAGGTCGATTTTTGAACATAAAAAAAATTCCTTGTATGTTGTTCTATTGCTATTAGAGTTCAAAAATGATTTTTAGAACTTCAGGTGGTGCTCCTATAGCACTTTAAATTGTTTAAAATCAATAAGAAATAAGAAAGTTATGAGGTTTGAAAGTAAGAGGGGTCAAAATGAAAAAAAATGAAAAAAAATGCATTCTGCAAGTTGAAGAAACGTCTTTTTTATATTTAAAAACTGCTCTTTTTTGGCTAGTCCTTTGGCTTTGCATTTCCAAGACAATTTGTAGAGCTCAAGAAGGCACTCCTATAACATTTTAAATCACTCAAAATGGAGAAGAATTGAGAAGGATCTGCCAAAGTGTTTGGAAATAGGCAAGCAATCGATGATGCGCCAGTTTACCCTAAACCTGGTGGTTCTTTGAGGTTTTTGAAATAACTGGAACTGGACTCACAGTTCTTTGATTCTTAGTTTGTTCAAAATCCCCAGAACCGATGGCTATTAAAAATCAAACACCTCTGCCCAACACTGGTTTTAAATATTGTTCAAGTTCCAAAAAACTCCAAAAAACCAGGTTTTGGAAGAAAAAATCAGTTGAGGGACTTGGGCCAACGGCACAGACCACACTAGCAATAATTAAGTCACAAGTGTTTGATGTCCCACAAGCAAATCACTCCTTTTTGCGTGATTATAAGCCAAAAAACTTGGGAGATCAAGCATGCACTCACAAATTGAGGATGTGATTACCATACATGTTTGATGCCCCACACCTGCATGTCTGCA
>Ga0209208_10004934_pt1 | contig 18717 bp, 16 predicted proteins | sample S1TSphfallax_3_FD_187694 | JGI IMG/M metagenome (GOLD analysis project Ga0209208, IMG submission 187694) | Host-associated microbial communities from peat moss isolated from Minnesota, USA - S1T2_Fd - Sphagnum fallax MG (SPAdes) (version 2) | ecosystem: Host-associated > Plants > Peat moss >... | reverse complement strand
GGCCGCCCTGTCGCTGTCCTGCGAGTACCTCGCGCAGTCGGCGGTCCGGGCGCCGTCGGCTTACCGCAGCCTGGCACTCATCAGCCCGACCGGTTTTCGCGGCAAGTCGCCGCTCCGCGGCGCACCCGGCAGTGATCGGGGCATCGCCTGGCTCTATCGCATTTTACGCGCTTTCGGCGACGGCGAATCCGCCTACAAGCAACTCACACGACCCGGTGTCATCCGCTATTTCTTGCGCCGGACCTGGGGCTCGAAAGCCATCGACGAGGCGTTGTGGAAATACGACATCGAGACGGTGCACGAACCAAGCGCTAGATTTGCGCCCTTGCGATTCCTGTCAGGCTATCTGTTTTCAGGGGACATCCACACGACCTATGAAGCACTCTCCGTCCCGGTATGGATGAGTCATGGTGTGCGCGGCGACTTTGTCGATTACCGCAATAAGACTCTCGTGGAGCAGCGTGCCAATTGGCGATTCTCCATCTATCCGACGGGTGCTTTGCCGCACTTCGAACTGCCCGAGCGTTTCTGCGAAGATTATCAGCGCTTCCTCAACGCTCCTAACGGTGTTGCAGAGCTTGCTGGCGAACGGGCCGCATGAGGCCGCGGCGGGGGTTGACTCCGGCACATGAAGAGGATGACACTCGGCGCCTCAGACAAAGCGGAAGCAAGAGAATAACGAAGGACGGGGCTCATGTTGCGTGAGGATCCTGATGCGGGGTGGGGCACGCGATCACCGCGCCGTGTTGGGGATACCAAACCGGTTAGCGTGCTCGCCTATCGCAGTCGGCCCGTCTCGCAACCCAGCATCACCGATTTCGAGCACCTTCTGCGCGCTGCCCAGCAACGCAATCGCGTGGAAGGCGTCACCGGCATTTTGATCTATGACCAAGGTTGTTTTTTTCAATGGCTGGAAGGACCGAAACTCGGTTTGATGCGCGTATGGGATTCGATTCGACGCGATCCCCGACACGTCGATTTGAAAATTCTCCGCCACGAATCGCTGCCGAAGCGCTTGTTCAACAACTGGGACATGCGCTTCGCGCGGCGGACACGGGGCGAAATCGATCGCACGTTCACAGTGATGAATGCGCCTCATGAGTTGCTGTCGAAACTTCGACAGCATCCCTCCGTCCTCGTCGACAGCGGTTGGGATTCGGTGTTTTCCACCGCGGTCGTACCGCAATTGATTGACGCACTCGTGCATACGCAGCCTGAATTCGGCGATAGCGGCGACAGCGCCGTGCACCGAATCTGGCATGCGCCGCGAAGCGCCGCGGCGGATCTTGCCGGACTGCTGCAGCACTTCGACCCTTTGGATAGCTCGCATTTCGTCGATGCGCTGATCGAACAAGGCGCCGGTTTGGAGCCGCTGTTTCGCGAAGTCTTCGAACCCGCCGCGCGCCGCCTGGGTGGCCTGTGGGAAGACGATCTCTGTGATGACTTTGGTGTCGCCGCGGCGTTGGGCAGATTGCAGGTCGAGGCACGGCGCCTGGGTGCGGTGCTGTGTGATGAGACGGTGCCACGCCATCCCGGTCATGCGGTGCTCGTCGTGTCTCAGCCCGGCGAAATGCACGGCCTTGGCCGAACCCTGGCCTCGGAGCTCTTTCTTCGCGATGGCTGGGATGTGATCTGCGAAATCCCTAAGAATAACAATGTATTACTTGAATTAGTTCATGAGACTTGGTTTGATGTGCTTGACCTCTCCGTCAGTACGGCTCTGCGGCGCGATCAACAGCTCGCCACCATCCGCGCCACCATTGATGCGACCCGTTCAGCCTCGCGCAATCCCCGGCTCGCCATCATCGTCGACGGTCGATCTTTCTTCGAGCAACCTGCCGCGTACCAAAAGGTGGGCGCGGACATGGGCTGTCGTACCGCGGCCGAGTTGGTTCCCTCGGCGTTGCGGTGGCTGGACGCGCACCCCTCGACTCCCCTTGGCTGTGCCGCTGTGCCGGCTAGCTGTCAGTAACAAGCCGACAGACGATCCCGCCCTTTGGCCCATGGCAGCGGTATGCCGCTCCGCCTATCCTTTGCGCCAAATCAAGAGCCTTGGGGAGGAGCCGCAATCATGTCTCGCATTTTGCTTGCCATCATCATCGCCGCTGCTGTGAACGCCACGGGTGTCGCAACGGCGGCAACAGCCTCGAACACACGATCCCTGTCACCCCGCCAGCAGTTGAATGCGTGCATGACGAGGGCCATGGCAGCGAGCCGCACGCTCTCCTACAACGATGCCAGCAAAATGTGCAAGGCGCAGCTGAAGCCGAATCCGCCCGCGCTGGCATCGAATGGAAACGCCGCCAAGTCGTAGGGATCATTGCCGCCTCTGAAGACGCTGCCGTTTGGACGTCGGGTGCAAAAACCCTGTATTATCTGCGACTAACAACGGCCGGCATCATGCCCGCGAGGCTCTCGACAATGACCTTGGAATCTTCATCCGGGAAGTATTTGAAAACCCTGTTTTTGCAGGCGCCCTCGTTCGACGGCTTCGATGGCGGTGCCGGCTCGCGCTATCAGGCGAAGCGGGAGGTAAAATCGTTTTGGTTTCCGACCTGGCTGGCTCAGCCGGCGGCGCTGGTACCCGACTCACGCGTCTTGGATGCCCCTGCGGACGAACTTACCGTGGCGGAGAGCCTTCGCATCGCCCGGGACTACGATCTGGTCATCATGCACACCAGCACCCCTTCGTTTCCCACCGATGCGCGGTTCGCCGAACTGCTTCGGGAGGATAACCCGAAGATCATGATCGGGCTGGTCGGAGCGAAGACCATGGTGGATCCCGAGGGCTCATTGAAGGCCGCCACCGCCGTCGATTTCGTGTGCCGAGAGGAATTCGACTACACCTGTCAGGAAGTCGCCGCCGGCGCGCCACTGGCCGAGATCAAGGGGTTGTCGTATCGCGGGCCGGAAGGCCGCATCGTGCACAACCTGCCGCGGGCCATCATCGAAGACATGGACGCCTTGCCGTTCGTCGCACCGGTGTACAAGCGGGATCTCAAGATCGAGAATTACTTCATCGGCTATCTCAAGCATCCCTACGTGAGTTTTTATACCGGCCGAGGATGCCGTTCGAAGTGCACCTTCTGTCTGTGGCCGCAGACCGTCGGCGGACATCGTTACCGTGTCCGATCGGCCGCCAACGTGATCGCCGAGGTCAAATGGATCAAGGAGAACATGCCCGAAGTGAAGGAGATCATGTTCGACGATGACACCTTCACCGACTCGTCGAATCTGCCGCGGGTCGAAGAAATCGCCATCGGCATGGGCAAGCTCGGCATGACGTGGAGCTGCAACGCGAAGGCGAATGTCCCGTACAACACGCTCAAGGTGATGAAGGACAACGGCCTGCGGTTGCTTCTGGTCGGCTTCGAATCGGGCGACGATCAAATCCTCCACAACATCAAGAAGGGATTGCGGACGGATATTGCGAGGCGCTTCAGCAGCGATTGCCGAAAACTCGGCATCCTGGTGCATGGCACCTTCATCTTGGGGTTGCCGGGCGAGACCCGGGAGACCATCGAGAAGACCATCGATTTCGCCAAGGAAATCAACCCGCACACGATCCAGGTGTCGTTGGCCGCGCCCTATCCGGGAACCACGCTCTACAAGCAGGCGGTCGACAATGGCTGGCTCGAGGAAAACTCGTCGGCCAATCTCGTCAACGACAAGGGCGTGCAGCTGGCCGCGATCAGCTACCCGCACCTCTCCAAGGAGGAAATCTTTCACAGCATGGAAGTGTTCTACAAGCGGTTCTACTTCCGCCCCAATAAGATCTGGGAAATCGTGCGTGAGATGCTCGGCAGTTGGGACATGATGAAACGCCGACTGCGTGAGGGAGTGGAATTCTTCCGGTTCCTGCGCGCCCACGAGGCCTGATGGGTCCGGCGCCCCTCCGGGAGTCTCATGCCTGTTCCTCATTTGCTGATGGCGGCGATGGGTTTCGCCTGCTTGGTGGCGGCAGCAGGCTATTCAATCGTCGCCCTCACGGCGTGGGTGGTCTGGCAGCGGCATAAGCCGGCTGGGGCGCCCGCGCAATCACCGCCGGTGACGTTGCTCAAACCGCTTTGCGGCGCCGAGCCCGGTCTTTACGAGCATTTGCGCGGATTTTGCGTGCAGGACTATCCGCAGTATCAAATTATTTTCGGGCTGCGCGATGCGGCCGATCCGGCATTCGCGGTGGCGAAGCGCATCGTCGCCGAATTTCCCGGACTGCCCATCGACATCGTCGTCGATCCGCGCCAGCACGGCACGAACCTCAAGATCAGCAACCTCATCAACATGCTGGATGCCGCACGCCATGACTTTCTCGTGCTGGCGGACAGCGATGCCTTCGTGGGTCCCGATTACCTCGCCATCGTGACCGCGCCGCTCTTGGACCCGACCGTGGGGCTGGTGACCTGCGCCTATCGCGGCGTGCCGACGGCCAGCGTCTGGTCACGGCTCGGTGCCATGTACATCAATGAGTGGTATGTCCCTTCCGTGCTGCTGGCCTGGCTGTTCGGCTACGAAGGCTATGTGTCGGGCCAGACACTGTGCCTCCGGCAGGATACGCTGCGGGCGATCGGCGGCTTCGTGACCATCGTCAATCATCTTGCCGACGATCACCGCCTGGGCGAGCTCGTTCACGGGCTGGGCCTGCGAATCGTGCTGTCGCCTTACCGGGTGGAAGGGGAGCACCACGAACAAAGCTACGAATCGCTGACGCGGCATGAGATGCGCTGGATGCGCACCATCCGGGTGCTGCGCCCTTGGAGCTTCGCCTTCATCTTCCTCACCTTCAGCCTGCCGCTCGCCGTCCTGGGGCTTTCGCTGGTGATGGTCGCGGGCTTGCACGTTCACATGGCTGCGGCACTGTTCACGATCACGGCGCTGGTCAGGCTGGCCTTCTACGCGGCCCCGCGGGCGCGGGCGGTACGGCGCCTGCTCGGCGATCTGTGGCTGCTGCCGCTGCGCGATGTCCTCATTTGCTGGATCTGGTTTCGCAGCTTCTTCACCTCGCGTGTGGTATGGCGCGGTATGGAGTTCGATGTGGGCGCCGATGGCTTGATGCGCCAGCTCACCTCGCCCCGCAGCCGCTGACCTCGTGAGAATCGTCGGCTACATAGGAGCCGTGCTCGGTCTCACGCTTCTTTTGGTGCTCGCGCTGCGCACCGATTTGCCCGAACTGCTCAATTCCCTGGAACTGGGCGCCTGGCCCCTCCTGTGGCTGGTTCCCTATCGGGCCCTGTACTTTCTGCTCTATGCCATCGGCTGGTGGACCCTGCTCGAGCCTTACGACGGCGAGCGGCGCGCGGGTTTGGCGTACACGTTCTGGGTGACCAGCGTCCGCGAAGCCATCGACCGGTTGTTGCCCGTGGCAAGCGTCGGCGGCGGCGTCGCGGGCGTGCGGTTGATGCGCTGGCGCGGCTTGGCCGGCGTATCCGTCAGTGCCACCGTGATCGTGGAGATCGTGCTCACCGTGATCGTTTCCTACGCCTTCACGGCCGTGGGCTTGATTCTGTTGTTGGAGCGGGGCTCTGGGGGAGTGCAATTCCGCCAGGTGTTCCTGGCGTTCTTGGTCAGCCTCCCGGCGCCCGTGCTCACCGTGCTGCTGCTGCGCTACGGCTCCATTTTCCAGAAGCTGCAGCGATTTCTGGGTCCCCTGGTGGGTGCCGGCGCCCTGACGGAAGGCGCCTCTGCATTGGATCAGGAACTGCATGCCACGCTCCGCCGCTGGCGCAGTCTGGCAACGGCCGGCATTCTGCAGTTCCTGGCGTTGATGCTGGGCTCGTTCGAAGTCTGGTTCGCGCTGCGCTTGTTTGCCCATCCGGTCGGGATCGGCACGGCGCTGATCCTCGAGAGCATGACGCAGGCCATGCGCCACCTGGCCTTCATGGTGCCGGCGGGACTCGGCGTCCAAGAGGCGACGCTGGTAGTGTTTGGGTCTGCGCTCGGGATCAGCAGCGAACTGGCGCTCGCGGTCTCGATGGCCAAGCGCCTGCGGGAGGTGTTGTGCGGTCTACCCGCCTTGCTCTCGTGGCAGTGGATGGAGGGAATGCGCCTCCGGGCACCCTCACCCGGTGGCTGAGACCCTGTTCTGCCGTTTGAACCCGATGTACTGACAAGGCATCCCTGCCGTCCCGCTCTTGGCCAGCACCACGGCACGCTGCCGGGCCAGACTTTCCGCTGAATCCGATCGATCGGTCACGAAGCGCCAAGGGGTCCCGGCCGACATCTCATCGCTGACCTCGTACCACCCCCGAAGGGCAGCGTCGAGGGTTCTCAGCAGCACGTCGCGGGGCGGCGTGAACACCAGAAATCCCTCTTGAGCCACCGCCGCATCGGAGATCTGCAATGCACTGCACATCTGCCGTTTGACCACGACGTCGAGTGCCTCTGCCGCCCGCCATTGGTCAATTTTCACCTGGATATCGGCATTCACGAGCTTGCCGTCACGCATCAGCAGGGGATCATGCGAGGCCCATGCGTCCGCAGGGCACGCCTTCATGGCGGGATCGAACTGGACGAAGGGGTTGATCTCGGCCGGATAGATCTGACACACCAGCGGCCGACGCTCATAGACGCCGCAGCGCAGGTCAGGCAACAGGTTCGGACAATCGCCGGGGATATTCGCCACCAACACCACCAACACGCGAATGGGCAGCAAACCGCTCAGCGCTTCGAAGGAGCGCCGTTTGAAGCGGGCCGCTTCAGGATCCTCCGCCGACCGATCCTCCCGCCAGGGCGAGGCCTCGCAGATGACCTGCACTTCGTGGCCATCGCTCAGCCAATCGACGGCCTCATGGGCAGTGAGCGGGATTTTCGTCCTGCGGCAGCAACTACCGCATTGAGTGCACTCGAAATGGACGTCCAAGACAGCCCCGCAATCCTAAGGGGCTGGGACCCTATCACGCGGCAGTTCACAATGGCAGTTTGATGGTCGCATTTTCCGGCGCCAGTACCGCCGTCGCCACATCGTCACCGGCGTGCAGCACGAAAATTCCGCGATGCGACGGGTCGATCGCGAAAAACAGCTTGTAGCTCATGTGCAAAACGGCGGGTCGCCGCGCACAGAGCACGTCGAAGAACAGCGCCGAGTAGGCGCCATCGGCATGCCCGTCGACCTCTTGCCGAGTCACCCGCACGGAGCACCGATCGCCCACCCCGCCGGTGAAGCTCAACTGGGGAGCGGCATAACGGGCGATTTGCGCCTGGTGGCGCTTCAGTTCTCCCCAGGTAATTCGCCCATCGCCGTCATCATCCAACTTGAGCACGAAATCCAAGTCCCGAAGCGCGATATCCCATTGACCATGGGCAACGAGAATCGCACCGGCAGCGCCCGTCGCCCTCGCGGCGCTGCGCGGAGCCGCCGCGCTCCGATCGGCCGCGGCGCTCCGCTCCGCCGATGCGCTTCGCTCGGCGGGCGCGCCGGTCGCGACGGCATCCAGGGTGAGGTACGCGTCGCTCGCCGAATGCGCGCCGGCCGCTGCGCTCCCAAGGCATATCAGGAGCGCCACCCCTCCAAGGCTCGCCGGTCTCATCGGCTGGCCGCCGTCGCGGTGCGACTCGCCGCCGCGGCGGGGTGGCCGGCCGCCGTGGCGGAAGCCAGCTCATCGCGCAATTCCTTCGCGAGCGGCACGACGATCGGATCTTCCAAGTGAGTCTCCCGCACGAAATCGATGACTTCGGCCGCACGGCGCGGATCATGCGCCGCCAGCGCCGCCTCGAGCACCACCCGCGCATCCCAGGGCGCCTTTTGCAACTGCCAGTTGCGCAGCGCGAGGTCCAGAGAACCTCGGCTGTCATGCTGGAGCGACAAGGCAAAGCGCGCCTCTTCACGACCGAAATATTCGCTGCCCCGCTGACGCAAGGCGGCGAACCGCGCCGCCATGATCCACGTGCTGCGAACCACCTCCGGGCTGCCCAACTGGGCCTGCGCCAGGGCGATGCGTAGAAACGCGGTGTCCGATTGTTCATGGCCGGCGAGCAGCGGCAGCACCTCGCGCGCCCTACCCCGATCGAGCAGGAAATCCGCATACGCAACCAGCAGGAAATTATCCTCGGGCAACATCGCGAGCGCCTTGCGGTACTCTGCCTCGGCGAGCTGCCAATCACCCAGCCGCTCGGCGCTCTCCGCCAGCAGGCCATGAACCCAGGCCTGATAAGCCGCAGATGCGCCGGGCGCCTGCGCCTGGTTGAGCAGCACGAGACTCTGCCGTGCATGGCCGGTGAACGCGCGCAGACTCCCCAAGCAGGCGAGTCCCGTGTCGAGGTCGGCATCATTGGTGACCGCAGCACATTCCTTGCCCACTCGCGCATAGTCGCCCTGCACCATGTCGAGGGTGGCGAGCGTGAGCCAGGCCTGGCCATTGTGAGGATCCAAGCGCAGGGTCTCTTGCAACAGGTCACGCGCGTCGCTGAATTGATGACGGTATTGCAAAATCGTCGCCTCCGTCAGCAGCACGCTCGCCGGCGGTGTGGGGCGGGCCCGCCACGGCGCGATCACCGCCTCGGCATAACCGGCATAATGGGCATCGCCAATCTGCCGGCTGTAGTCGATGTAGGCGTTGGCGAGCTCGATGGCGGCGCCGAGATCTTGCGGTGACGCCTCAAATTTCGCTCTCAAGCTGCGCATGGCTTTAACCGCCGGGTCGGCGACGGCAGGCACTTGCTGCAAAACCTCGGCGTCCTGCGTCGGCGTGTAGGGAGCCCGAACCGGGTCCGGCGCCGCCACGTCGGGCGCTCCCACGCCGGGCGCCTCCACGCCGGGCGCTGCCACGCCGGGCGCTGCCACGCCGGGCGCTGCCACGGGTGCTGCGCCTGCCCGCACCAGACCGCCGCTGAGCGCCAGCAGGCAGGCGAGCGGCACGAGGCGGCAAGTCAGTCGCAGATCAATCATCGTACGCTTCGCAATCATTGAGAGACTCTTCGTCCGGGCGCACCTCGCAGATGCGCCCGCGAGCCAGCGGCAACCGCGCGGCATCCTGCGCTTCCCGAAGGCGGCGCGCATCCAAGGCCGGGCTCGGTTCGAACATACGGATATCTCAACGGGTTGGCGAGGCCGCGTGACCGAATTCGTGTTGCTGCAGGAGACCGCGGGACGACGCGCCGGCGCGCTCGCGTTTTCACGGGTCGAATGGTCACGGATAGCCGGCCTGTATGGTGTCATTGCCCTATTGCACGTGGCCGGCTGGGGCCTTTATTTGCATTATGCTGCCGGACACGTGCAACTCGTGGGACTGGGCTTCGTCGCCTATATGTTCGGGCTGCGCCATGCCTTCGACGCCGACCACATCGCGGCGGTTGACGATACCGTGCGCTACCTGCTGCAGAAGGGCAAGCGACCCCTCGGAATCGGCTTTTTCTTTTCGTTGGGCCATTCCACGATCGTTCTCGGGTTGGCGGTGGCAATCGCATTCGCAGCCACTGCGGTGAAAACCCGCCTGCCGATACTGCACAGCATCGGCGGTATCGTCGGTGTCGGTGTGTCGGCCACGTTCCTGTGGATCATCGGCATTCTGAACCTGCTGGTACTCCTCGACATCTTGAAGGTCTGGCGCAAGGCCAGGGCGGGCACGCACTCGCATGCACATCTCGAGCTCTTGCTGCAAAAACGCGGTCTGCTCAATCGCCTGTTCGGCGGCCGGCTCGAGCATCTGATGAATCATAGCTGGCAGATGTATCCTCTCGGCCTCCTGTTCGGTCTCGGATTCGACACCGCCTCGGAAGTGGGATTGCTGGCGATGACCGCCGGTGCTTCCGCGGGCAATCTGCCGGTCCCGGCCGTCCTCTGCCTGCCCCTGTTGTTCGCGGCGGGGATGACCCTCATGGACACCACCGATGGCATTCTCATGTGCAAGGCCTATGATTGGGCGTTCTTGAATCCCTTGCGCAAAATTTTCTATAACATCACCACGACGGGCCTGTCGGTGGCAGTTGCGTTGATGATCGGGTCCATTGAAATGTTGCAGGTCCTCATCGGCCTGAACGGCTGGCACGGTGCATTTTTCGACGCCGTGGCCGCTCTCGATTTCGGCATCCTCGGCTACATCATCGTCGGCATGTTTCTGTTGGCGTGGGGCTTGTCGGTGGCGATCTGGAAGTGGGGGGCCATCGAACAGCGCTACTCGCTGCGGGCGGATGTGCCGCATCGCCATGTGCACGAGCACGGAGGGATTCGCCACTCGCATGATCATCGGCATCCGCCGGAGCTTTGACATGCGGCGAACCCGGCTGAAATCGATGGGGCGCAGCCTGACAGGAGTGGCAGCGGCATGCGCGGCACTGCTTTTGGCACTCCCCGGCGCGAGTCGTGCCGACACCGTGGCGAGTCTCCTCGGTAATTTCACCATCAATCAATTCTGCGGTGTCACCGTCGGATCGCAGACCATCGACGTGCACTATGCCGTGGTCTTCGGCCAGTTGCCGGCGCTCCGCGAATTGCATCTGGCCGATACCGATGGCAACGGCGTCACCTCGCAAGCCGAGCGGGACGCCTACGTGGGCCGGCTCGCACCTCGGCTCGCCGACGACCTCGAACTCATTGTCGATGGCGTCCGGCTGCCTTTACGGGCAGTGCGCTGGACCACGAGCCTGCCCACGGAGCAAGGCGGCTTTTCGCTGCGGGCGGATGTGCAGCTGACAGCCGCCCTGCCCGACGCGTCCGCCCTGCCGGACGCGTCCGCGCTGCCCGCCGCACCCGCCCCGCGCGCCGCTTCCGTGCGGCTGACCGCGCCCGCGACCGTCGCCTCCGTAGGCGTCGTGCACGCGGTGCAGTTTTCGAATCACAACTATGCGGGTCAATTGGGCTGGCATGAAATCGTCGTCGAAGCCTCGCCCGGCTCGACCGCCCGCAGTCCCGCCACGCCGGAACAGGCCGTGCCTGGACCGGCCGTGCCTGGACCGGCGGTGCCTGGACCGGCGGTGCCTGGACCGGCCGTGTTCGACACCAATGCCTATGACAACTCCGCCACGTCGGCATTGACCGCCGCCTTGCCGGCGCTGCCCGCCGCCGGGCCGCTCGATGAGCGCAGCGTGCATTTCCGCTTCGATGACTCCGGGTTACCGCCCGGCGCAATCGCGATCGGCCCGCGGCCCGGCACGGAGCATGCACTGCGCCGGGCCTCGAACGCCAACACAGCCCGCGCGGCGTCGATCGACCAACCGATGGGCATGGCGGCTGCGCGAAGCGGTCGCGCCTCCGGCGAAGCGGCGTGGATCGCCGAGCGCACCCGGGAACTCGTCGAGTCGATCTCCGGCCGGCAGCTCGAGGCGCGGGTGATTGCGCTCGCCTTACTCGCCGCACTCTTCCTCGGCGCGGTGCATGCGCTGTCGCCCGGCCATGGCAAGACCCTCGTCGGGGCCTACCTGATCGGCTCGCGCGGCACCCCGCGTCATGCGTTGTTCCTCGCCTTCACGGTGACGGTGACCCATACCATTGGCGTGTTTGCGCTGGGATTTGCAACGCTGTACGCCGCACGTTTCGTGCAGCCCGAACGTCTCTTGCCCAGCTTGAGTCTGGTGTCCGCCCTGCTGGTACTCGGCATGGGGCTGGTTTTGCTGGTGCAGCGCGGCCGAGCGGCCGTCCATGCGTGGCGGGCCGGCCGTGGCCTGGGAACGACGCCGACGCGGGGAACCACGCCGCAGCGCTCGGCCGCGGGCTTCCAGATCGCCGCGCCGGTCGCGCACCGGCTGATCCTGGCGCCCGATCACGTCACGGTGTACGACGGCACGATGCATTCCCATGGCGGCGGACGCATGCACTCGCACCTCCCGCCGGGCGCAGCCGGCGAACGGGTGACATGGAAGAGTTTGCTCACGTTGGGCATCTCCGGTGGGCTGGTGCCCTGTCCGTCGGCGCTGGTGCTGCTGCTCGCGGCGATCGCTCTCGGCAAGACCGGCTTCGGCATGGTGCTGGTGCTGGTGTTCAGCTTGGGGTTGGCAATCACCCTCTCCGTCGTCGGACTGTTGTTTTTGTATGCCCGCACTCGCCTGCGACGGCCGACCGCAACGGTACGCTGGCCGCTGCTGTTGCCGGTGTTGAGTGCAGCCCTCATTACGCTGGTCGGTGCAACCTTGTGCGTCGGTGCATGGCAAAGCTTCGGGTGACTGACGGGCTGGGTCCCGGCCACACGATCATCGATACGGCGCCGCGCCGTCCGCGCCGGTTCCTTCGTCTGTCGTCTTTCACCGATTCGATTTGTCGGACAACGCCTGAATCTGGATTGCAATTTGTGTCGTGGCCGGACCAACCGCTTGGGGTCTTACCCGAAAAAACCGCAGGTATACTTTTCTCATGAGCAGTGCACAAACCTTGTCCTCTGAATCCTTTCCCATCGATCTCGGCAAACTGTTGCCGCTGGAGCTCGATCCCGGGCAGCAACAGCTCACCGAGCAACAGAAAACGGCGCTCCAGCACAACATTCAATTGTGCCGCGATGCCATCGTCTTCTTCACGGCACTCGCCGGTGCGAAAGGCCTGTCGGGACACACGGGCGGTGCCTACGACACCGTCCCGGAAGTCATGATCATTCGCGGCTTCATCGCCAAGGGCGTGCCCATCGTGCCGGTGTTCTACGACGAGGCCGGGCATCGTGTGGCCACGCAGTACCTGCTCTCCGTGCTCGACGGCGCGATGCCGGCAGAGCGGCTGCTGCACTATCGTGAATATGAAAGCGGCCTGCCCGGCCACCCGGAAAAAATGCTCACGCCCGGCGTTGAATTCAGCTCCGGCCGGTTGGGCCACCTGTGGGCGTTTTGTAATGGGGTCGCACTCGCCCATCCCGGCAAAGCCGTGGTCCTGCTCGGCTCCGATGGGAGCCAGATGGAGGGCGACAACGCGGAGGCCGCACGCCTCATGGTGGGCAAGCAGCTCAACGTCAAGGTGCTGGTTGACGATAACAACGTCACCATCGCCGGACATCCGCAGGATTACATGGTGGGGTACGACCTGAGCCGCACCCTCTCGGGCTATGGCCTGACCACCGAGACGACGATGGGCGAGGACATCGAAGCGTTGTACATCGACCTCTGCCGGGTATTCCGCGACGACCTGCCGCACGCATTGGTCATCAAGCGCCCGATGGCGCCCGGCATCGTCGGCGCACAGGGCAGTCCCAGCGCTCACGAGGTCTTGAAGGCCGACATCGCCATCAAGTACCTGGAAAGCCGCGGCGGCTACGAGGCTGCCGTCGAGATGCTGAAAGCGGCGAAGCCCGCGAAGAGCCCGCTCACCTTCAAGGGCTCCTCCGGCAGCGGCAAGAATCGTGACGACTTCGGCAAGATCATCAACGGCCTGCTCGATGAGATGAGCACGCCTGAGCGGTTGGCATCGGTCCGGGTGTTCGACAACGACCTGGAAGGCTCCTGCGGATTGCACCACATTCGCAAACGGCATCCGGAAGTGTTCATCCGCGGCGGCATCATGGAGCGCGGCAACTTTTCGGCGGCTGCGGGCTTTGGGTCGGCGGCCGGCAAGCAGGGGATCTACGGCACGTTCAGTGCTTTTCTCGAAATGTGCATCAGCGAGATCACCATGTCTCGGCTCAACTTTTCGAACGTGTTGGCCCATTTCAGCCACAGCGGTGTGGACGATATGGCCGACAACACCTGTCATTTCGGCATCAATGGCATGTTCGCCGATGGCGGGGTCAAGCCCGGCCATTCGGAGGACACCACCCGGTTGTATTTCCCGGTGGACCAGCATCAATTCGCCGCCTGCGTGCGGCGCATCTTCAAGGACCCGGGCTTGCGCTTCGTATTCAGCACACGCGCTGCCGTTCCTGACATTCTGACCACGGATGGCCGCCCTCTCTATGAAGGCAGGACCTTCGAACCCGGCAAGGACGACATCGTGCGCGACGCCCCGTCGGGCGGCGGTTGGGTCGTGGCCTATGGTGAAACGGTTTACCGAGCCTTGGATGCCGTCATTGCCCTTCAGGAGCGGGGTGTGAATGTCGGCCTCATCAACAAGCCGACGTTGAACGTGGTCGATCACGATACGATGAAGCGGCTCGCCGGCTCGCCCTTCGTGCTCGTGGCGGAAGGGTGGAACGTGAAAACGGGCTTGGGCAGCCGTTTCGGCAGTTACTTGCTGCAGGCGGGATTCAAGGGCAAGTACAACCACATCGGCACGCATTTGGAAGGCAGCGGCGGACTGTGGCAGCAAATGGGTTACCAAGGACTGGATTCGAAAGGTATCCAGAACGCGATATCAGCGCTTCTGTAACTTCGACGATGCAGGGTGTTCTCGATCCCCAAGGTCCGGTGTCGGCGGCGGAGAGGCTGATCCTGCTGAATGCGACCGCCATCATGTTGGTCGTGGTGGTGCCGGTCATCCTGATGACGCTGGCCTTTGCCTGGTGGTATCGGGCGTCGAACACCCGGGCCGCCTATGCGCCGGATTGGGCCTACTCGGGCAAGATCGAGCTCGTGGTCTGGTCGATACCGGCGATGGTGGTGATGTTGCTCGCCGGAGTGACCTGGATCGGCGCGCATCAGTTGGACCCGCGCGCTCCCCTGCAGGCACCCGGAGCGAAGGGCGGGGCGCCGCTCAAGATCGAGGTGGTGTCGCTCGATTGGAAATGGCTGTTCATCTATCCCGACCAGAAGGTGGCGAGCGTCAACGAGCTCGTGCTCCCCGCAGGCGTCCCCGTGCAATTCATGCTCACGTCGGCCACCGTCATGAGCGCCTTCTTCGTGCCGCAATTGGGCTCGCAGATCTACACCATGCCGGGCATGACCACGCATCTGAGTCTGCTGGCCAGCCGCCCCGGCGACTATCCGGGCCTGTCCTCTCATTTCAACGGCAACGGCTTTTCCGATATGCACTTCATGGTCCATGCGCTGCCACCCGCGCAATTTCAAGCCTGGCTCGCCAAGACTGAGACACAGACGGGCGGCGAGGCGGGCGTGGCTTCCGGCGGGGCAACCGGCGCGGTTCCCGGCAGAGAACTCGATGTAGCCGCCTTCGAAAAGTTGGCGCAATCCGGCAATCACGTGAGCGTGCAAACCTACGGCAGCATCGCGCCCGGCTTGTTCGACCACATTCTCAAGACCTCCGCGCCCGCGGTTCCCACCGGAGTGGATCGATAGCATGGGCAAGCTCACCTGGTCGGCCATTCCGTTCAACAACCCGCTGCAGATGGGCGCCTCGGCACTCATCGTGGTCGGCGCCATCGGGGTGTTCATCCTGATCACGCGCAAGGGCTGGTGGCCCTATCTATGGCGGGAGTGGCTCACCAGCGTCGACCATAAACGCATCGGCGTCATGTATGTGCTGCTGGCGCTGGTATTGCTCTGCCGCGGGTTCATCGACGCGCTCATGATGCGCTCGCAGCAGGCCATGGCAGCGGGCGGCGCCATGGGCTATCTCCCGCCGGAGCACTACGATCAAATTTTCTCGGCGCACGGCACCATCATGATCTTCTTCATGGCCATGCCGTTCATGATCGGGCTGATGAATTTCGTCGTGCCCTTGCAGCTGGGCGTGCGCGACGTGGCCTTTCCCGTCTTGAATGCCGTGAGCTTCTGGCTCACAGCCTCGGGCGCGCTGTTGGTGAACCTGTCGCTGATCGTCGGTAATTTCGCCCGCACCGGCTGGCTTGCCTACCCGCCGCTGTCGGAGATTCAGTTCTCGCCCGATGTGGGCGTCGACTATTATCTCTGGTCGTTGCAGATTTCCGGCGTGGGAACGCTGCTCGCCGGCATCAACCTGGTCACGACCATACTCAAGGTCCGCGCACCCGGCATGAGCTACATGCGAATGCCGATTTTCTGCTGGACGGCGCTTGCCTCGAACCTGCTGATCGTCGCGGCCTTTCCGATTCTCACCGCCACCTTCGGCATGCTGCTGCTCGACCGCTACGTCGGCATGCATTTCTTCACCAATGACGGCGGCGGCAACCCGATGCTGTATTTCAATCTCATCTGGGCATGGGGGCACCCTGAGGTGTACATCCTCATCCTGCCCGCCTTTGGCATCTTCTCCGAGGTGATCGGCACGTTCGCGGGCAAGGCGATCTTCGGCTACCGGTCCATGGTGCTGGCGACCATGGCCATTTGCATCCTCTCATTCATGGTCTGGCTGCACCATTTTTTCACCATGGGCGCCGGCGCCAATGTGAATGCCTTCTTCGGCATCATGACGATGATCATTGCGGTGCCCACCGGCGTGAAGATCTTCAACTGGCTTTTCACCCTGTACCGCGGGCGGATCCGTTACGAGGTGCCGGTGTGTTGGGCCGTGGGATTCATGGTGACGTTCACCATCGGCGGACTCACCGGCGTGTTGCTGGCGGTGCCGCCGGCCGATTTCGTCCTGCACAACAGCCTCTTCTTGGTGGCGCACTTCCATAACGTCATCATCGGCGGCGTGCTGTTCGGCGGCATGGCGGGATACAACTACTGGTTTCCGAAGGCCTTCGGCTTCACGCTCGACCGGCGCTTGGGATTGGTGAGCTTCTGGTGTTGGTTGATCGGCTTTTATCTCGCCTTCATGCCGTTGTATGCGCTCGGCCTCCTGGGGATGACCCGGCGAATGCAGCACTACGCCAACACCAGCTGGCAGCCCTTCCTGATCGTCGCCGAAGTGGGTGCGGGGGTCATTCTCATCGGCATCATTGCCACCCTCGCGCAGTTGATCGTCAGCATCCGCAGCCGCGACCGGCGTCGCGATCTCACCGGTGATCCCTGGAATGGGCGCACGCTGGAATGGTCCACGGCCTCGCCGCCGCCGTCTTATAACTTTGCCGTGCTGCCCAAGGTGCAGTCCTTGGATGCGTTCTGGTTCGCCAAAGAGGACGGCTTGACCGGTCCGCCGGCGACCTATGTGCCGATCGAGGTGCCCGCGAACAGTCCGAATGGCTTCGTGACCGCCTTCTTCGCCGTGGTCCTGGGCTTCGCCCTGATCTGGCACATTTGGTGGATGGCGGTGCTCGGCCTCGTCTGTGCGCTCCTCACCCTGCTGGCATTCGGCTGGATCGAGCGCAGCGAAGTCGAAATCAGCAGCGAACAGCTCAAGGCGGACGATCGCGCCCGGCCGGCCAGGACGGGCTTCGCGTGACCCCCCAAATGGCGGACGCGGCCGCCGTCCCGCAGGAATTCGCCAGCGCCGGTGCCAAGGGACCGGCGCCCGTGCGCGTCGTCGTGGCCTATGGCTTTTGGATATTCCTGCTTTCCGACATCATCATGTTCTCGGCGTTGTTCGCAACCTATGCGGTGCTCAACAGCCAGACGGCCGGCGGACCGTCGCCGCGCACACTGTTCGATATCCGCAATGTGGGTGTCGAAACCCTGTGTCTGCTGCTCTCGAGTTATACCTGCGGCTTGGGATCGCTGTGCATTGCGCGACGGCGGCTGACCGGGTTCTATGCCTTCTTCGGCATGACTTTCGTGCTGGGCGCGCTCTTCCTGGGACTCGAATTGCATGAGTTCAGCGGCATGGTGGCGCGCGGCGCGGGCCCCTCGCGCAGCGCGTTCTTATCGTCGTTCTTTGCACTGGTGGGCCTGCACGGCGCCCACGTGACGATTGGCCTCACCTGGCTGCTGTTCACCGTGGCCCAGGTTGTCGCCAAAGGTCCACGGCCGTTTGTGCTGCGCCGCTTGCACTGTTTCAGTCTGTTCTGGCATGCGCTCGACATCATCTGGGTGGCGGTCATGTCGTTGGTGTATTTGATGGGAGTGCGCGCATGAGCGAAGAGACGGCACGGCAAGAGGACGCGGCACCGGGAGACCCGGCGCCGGGAATAGACCAAGGCGAGGGTGACGGCAGCGTCCTCAGCTACACCGTGGGATTGACGTTTGCCTTGGCCCTGACGGCGGCCTCGTTCATCGTCTCGCAATCCCATTTGTTCTGGGCTCCCGGTCTCGCCGTGGGGCTTGCGGTGCTCGCCATCGCTCAAATGGGGGTGCACTTGGTGTTCTTCCTGCACATCGGCAGCGGTCCGGACAACACCAATAACGTACTGGCGCTGGCCTTCGGCGTGCTGATCGTCACGCTGGTCGTGAGCGGATCTTTGTGGATCATGGCGAACCTCAACAGCAACATGATGCCGGAGGGCGTGATGCAGGAGATGCAGAAGTGACGATCTGAATTGAAGTCATTTATAATGATATTTCGTAAGTTATTGAATGAGCAGTACTATTACGATATGTCAAAAATGCGACATTGACGAGAATACTCTTCGATTCCTTGCGTAACACGCTGTTTTAGCGCAGGCTTTAGAACTTGCTATCAGTCGAACGATGGATCGTTGGACGTAAGTGAAAGTAACACCCAGCAATCAGACGCTGATCCTGGCCAATGAGGGCCCCGCCGGTACTCCCGCCCAGAGTGCCTTGCGTTCTGCTATGCAATCCGTGCCCGGCGCCGATTCCGGCGGCGACTCGGTATTGCAGCGCGTCACCATCGTCACCGCGCACCCGGATTCCACGATGGTGTACATGCAGGCAGATTACGCGGCTGCCGGCAGGTCGTTTGCCGACATATCGCCGGATAGCATCGTCGCCACCATTCCCGCCGCCGCACCCGCGACCTACGGACCACGCCTCAGTCCATCGAGCGCAGCGAGTGCAGGCGCACCGGCCCCCGTCTCGAGCACGTCGGTGGCTGCCATCGCCGGCACCGACATGGCCGCGAATGGCTCGGCATCGGGCGGTGCACTCCTCGCCCCCTATTCCCGCTCACCCAGCACAGGCTTTGCGAACCGGTCAAGCCGCGCCGTCGACCTCTACGCC
>Ga0209208_10004933_pt1 | contig 18721 bp, 9 predicted proteins | sample S1TSphfallax_3_FD_187694 | JGI IMG/M metagenome (GOLD analysis project Ga0209208, IMG submission 187694) | Host-associated microbial communities from peat moss isolated from Minnesota, USA - S1T2_Fd - Sphagnum fallax MG (SPAdes) (version 2) | ecosystem: Host-associated > Plants > Peat moss >... | reverse complement strand
GTTATTTATTTGAGATGGGTAAAGTAGGGATATTAGAAATTCATCCTATAACTTATATGTATGCATATTGCCACAAAATGCATTGAGTTATGATGGATTTTTTGGGAGTTTGGGGAGTAACAAGTAATGCATATTTGTATATATTCATTTTAGTCTTATTCATTGCATTGACTTGTTTAATTAAGACTTGTAGCTTATATACTCTATGGACTCCTTTCTTTAGATTCTAATACCATTTGCCATTGTATGGAGGCCTTAAACATATTAAAGATGTTGAAGAATTTTCTTTCGAATTTTGCTACCTTTCCTTCATAAGATGCTTTTAAATATGTGATGAGTTATGTCTGCAATGCTTGCACAACGAAATTGCATGCCCCCCCTTAGCAATGTGCCATATTTTTACATGTCATACATTATTCTAATTTACCTTTCTCTTCACCATATTCACCACATATGTGTTGAAAGTTGATTACATTGAAATTAATATACCCATCCAAAACTATCTATACTTACATTAGGGTACCCAAGCCACAATGCAGAAGGTTTTGTTTGCATGGTTTGAAGCAGGTAGAATGTGAACTTCTGGATTTACTTTCTTTTGCAGTTTATCTTTTCAAGGATTAAGGCTGCTTGACCAACCCAAAATGAGCAAAAGAAGAAGGAACAAGGTAAAAGGTTTGTCTCAAAGTATCACAAGGCCACTTTGGAGGTGTTTTCCAACGTTGGGTGGGTATATTTATTATCCTGAAATACCCATGGGTATATGACAGTGTAAAAAATATCCTACCCAGTTGGTAAAGATTTTTGGTTACCCTTTTATTTACCTTATCCAATTGATAAATATTTAAGACTTTCCTTGAGTTTATTTTATTTAGCTAGTATATAGTTGAGGTTTACTATTTTCCTGTGCAGAGTAATTGTTTTGAAGAGCGTAAATTGAGGATATTATATGCCAAAATCATTGCATAGCATATACACATTTTCATATTTTGCAATGCATGTGGTTTTGATGGATTTGTTCAAATTATGGTGACTAGCTATGGAATAAAGTTGCTCTTGACATTTCTTTTAATTCATTATATTAATTGCTTTGAAAAACTCTTGTCATATTATGCTCTTGGAACCTTTAGATTTTATACTATTTGTCATTATGAAAATGTTTAATTATGTTTTTGACACTATTGATTTATTTCATTCTACTTTTTTTGATAATTTTTATTTATTCATGTTTGTAATGCCAATTGCACAAATAATTTTGTTTCTTCACTTTGAAACATGCCATACAATGAGTATTTAATTAGTATTTTCAAAGTGAAAGCATACAATTTTTTGGCTTGTGTATAACATGGTATAGATATTGAAGATCAAACTAGCAAGTATTCAACTACAAAGATATTAGGGTTCAATATTTGGACTAAGTATGACATTTCAGTGGGTAATATTATCTACTAATCAATTGATAATCAACTATTCTAAACTAATTGGAATATTCATTAGTAGTTGCCCAAGTTGGTTGATGGTATTATAAGATTATTAAGTGTCTTGCAACAATAGGTACATGCCAATGGTGTCACTTTGAATTTAGTACAGTAAATCCCTTTTATAATCACACCCATTTTAGTCACCTTTTTATTTGTGTCACATATTTTTTGGTAACCATCCATTTTAGTAATAAGCACCATGTTTTAGAATCATTATCACATTTGTTAGTAGTACAAAATATTTGCAAAGTTTTTTTTGTAAATGTGATTATAATGGGGAAATCTAAGACAAATATTAGGGTTTTATAAATTGTAGGTTTCTTTGGCAATGTTAGTGTGGTTTTGTGTTCAAATTGTGCAAACTAACTACAATGAATCCAATTGAAGACAGAGAAAAAAAAACTTTCTAATGCAAACAAGCAAAAGATATGCAAACTTGCTAAGAAAGCAAAAACTATGGTTCACAACGTCATACTTGGCAATGGCAACCAAAGTATAGGTGGGTTGCTGGTTGCTGCACACAATTTGACTGATGTGCTGATTTAGTAGCTCATGTAACAATCAGAAGCCACCAATTTGATCCTTTTAAACTATACGGCATGTTGGCAGCAATCACAACTACTTTTGATTATGGACTTTAGTCAGAAACTAATTAGTATCTAATAACCTTAAGAGCATCCCCATGGGCATCAGTAAAATGGTCTTTATGCCCAAAACATTATGTAGTAAGTTTCGTAGTGATATGAAAATAGGTTTGCTCTTGTAAACTTGTGCCGGATTGTCTAAGGTTTCAAAAGACTTTGCAAAAGAAAATGAAAGCTTCTAATGCTCCAGCCTTCCTTGCTATCGGAGCATTTATATGTCACTCACACGTGATTAATGAATAGTAGTCAATGCATGATCATTCATTGTGAGCATTGATTGATCATAGATTTATTGTTTAATATTTTACTATTTATGGATAAGGGAAGGATAAACATTAACACTAAATTTGAATGTGATAAACATTGATAACACCTTAAATAAATGTGCATGATTATTCAATGTGCCTATATCAATTTTTATTACATACAACAAACTATATTTAATTATTATTTACCATCATTCATAAACATTAAAAAATGAGCAATATAAAATGAGAGACCATTGAAATATCACCACTTACTAATCATTATAGTTGACCGACAACCAAAAACAATCATTTTTTTCCATTACCTTGTGAAAGGGTAGTGTAACTTAAACCTATGTATATGCACAAATTCAAACTGAGTTTCATACTATTTTATTGCTGTACTTCATCCAACACATAATGCAACATGCCAATTTCCTAGAGATGCTCTGAGAGAAACCACTGTTACAGCCGGAGTAACAAGGCAATATTTTTGAGAATTGACAAGCTGAGATTGGCATTGCAAATGGAAACCAAGAGAGAACCATTTCTCTTCATTGCAAGGAACCTGCAGGAGCAGGAATGAAAATTTGAAACTATAGCTATTCAGGACCCAGCAGTTCTTTCAGATGAGATTTTTTCTTGGAAGATAGTTCTTTCAAATTATAGCTATTACAGGTTACTTTGTTTACAACTCTATGTAGAATCAAATTTGGTGGTTTCAGAAAAATGAAATATCTGCCCAACACTGGTTATGACTCAAAGAAAGTTTTAAATCCAAGCAACAAATCAGCTGAGGACTCAATTTAAAACATGTACCTTCTCTACAAAAGTCGAAAAAGAAAACATAATTTCCAGATATGATCCCAGAAGCATTTTGGTTCCATAGGTGGATAATTCACAAATTCTCTGCATGAACCAAATAAGTGGGCTGCAATCTGGCATATTAAAAAACTCACAAGTGGGCTTTGCACCAGTGCCTCAGGCCATCTCCACAATGCCATGACCCAAAAGTACAACTTTTAGTAATGGGCAATGCTCACCTGAAACAACTGCACCACACTTTGGATGACCTCAACCAAGTGCCTGATTTACAAAACTTACTCTGGAGAGCAGATGATTGTCCATGAACTCATGGATCCCATTGTGTTTGGCCAGAGTGAACCAACAGCCATTATCACAGCATGAGGGATGGATAGTGGGTGGACTGGAACCAATTTTCCATTGCATTCCAATTTGCTAGCTAACTAGGTGGTTAGCTCAGTTTCTGTGTTTACAACATACCTGCTACTAACAACCTATAAGCCCTTAACAATGTATTAACCATCTACATACATCTACTTGCCTAGTAGTCACCTGTTATCCAACCTACCCACCTACCTACACGACCTATCCTTACTGCATAGCAAAACAATGTATACCTGAGCCAAACTCAATTAGGAGACTGCAGCAATATCTCTTCCCTGGAGATTCAGCCTTCAGAGTACAAGATTTCAGACACAGAAAGGTGCTTGCAAAATGCGGAAGCAAAACAGTTAAAAGATCCAGCTGCATGTTAAAGGATTGTCTTCTCTTAACAAACCTCCCTACCCCTGGCAGTGCCAATGGATTCCTCATCTGCTCAGTGTGATACTTTGTGTACATCTCTGATGTTGAGGTCTACTATAAAAGCTGCATTGCCATCTACCCTTAGAGTTTTGCACCATGGTCCATATCAGTTCATTCCAACAAGATTACTTCTTAATCTGGGAGTTGATTGCATAGATAGTAAGTGCCTTCCTTAGTTTGAGTGCCCTGAATGCCTGATGGAATGTGGCAGGATTCCCCATTTACCATTCAACCAACAGAGAGGTTGGTTACTCTGTTGATTCTCTGAGGATCACTTTGGTAGGTGCTGGAATGGTACACGGATACCCTGCACCAAACTGCTGCTTTCTGTGGCATGTGAACAACCACAATCAAAAACCACCAATGCCTGAAGTGCTGCAGATGACTTATGCACTTTGAAGCAATTACAGTCCTCTAAGGTTCACAATCAACTGTCTCTCTTCCTGTGGAGAAATATCTACTGAAGTCTATACTGCTAGAACATTTTGTGTATTGAAAGCCACATCACTGGATACTAATCACATTTTGTGCTCTTCTTGCGCTATCATGCTGTCAGCAGTGTCTTGGGCAGGTGTCATAAACCAATTTGTCACAACCAGTAGTTATCACTAACAGACAGCAACATGGGAAATAAATTTGTCAATACTGAATTGGTGTGTGAAGTGCTACATATTTGCAAAGATCTTGAACCATAGTCCCATCAGGCCAGGAGAAGCTTCATACACACAAGCCTTAATTACTAGATTGCTACAAAGGGGCACTAAAGAAAGCACTATGTCTAGAAAGAGAGCACAACTCAAAAAGCCGGAAAAAAAAGGGCCCCATTCCGGCAGAAGAGCATTGTATTTCAAACATTGAACACCTTGTTGAGATGGAATAGAAAAGCTTTCTTCACCCCATATTCATTCCAACTTGGACATGAACAAATGGACCTCCATGTCCTCTTACTGTTTCATGGCTGACCTTGGATAAATCATAGTTGTCACAATGTGCATACACCACCCTTGGAGAATTCAAAGAAGCACACAAATGAGGAAGATAACCTATGAGATTGCAGAGAAAACTCCACAAAAACCACTCTGTTTTGTGATAATCTGGCAAATAAGGAACATGACTCAATGAGGTCAGGCACAGAGGAACACATTCAAGAGCAATTCAAATTGAGTTCCAGCATCTCTTCTGACTTCTGCACACCACTTCCTCAAAACTTCAACCAACAGTAGGTATGGTGTCAGGAGTTGGGAACTTGAAGGAAAGATCAACAAAACTGACTCAGTTGTAAATGCTTAACATTTCAATTCAAAGTTCAAATTGTACTACCATTGATCAGATCATCATATTCTTGATGCCATTTCTTTTGTTGTTGTGTCTTCCACTGCCTTGGCAGTAGGGTGAGCAAAACAACAGCATATCTTCCATCAGAATTCATTGACAAGCGTTAATTGACACTTGCAAACGTCAGATATAAATAAACAAGGATGTCACCTCTTTGATCTCCACGGAACTGATGACACACAAATCTTAAACCTAGAAACAAACAAAGAGACCTACATTGGACTTGGAAAACATTCTCCCTGGAAGAGGAAGAGGCATAAAGAAGAAATAAACTGGGAATTCAGAATGAGCACCATCTCAATTGAACTGACCATACAAGGACCTTAAATCTAGAAGCAAGCATGAGACCCACTCATTAACAGACTCAATCAAAGAGGAAGGGGCATAAGAAGATATAAACTGGGAACTCAGAATGATCACTATCTCAATTGAACTGATGATGCAAGGATCTTAAATGTAGAAGCAAGCAGGAGACCCACTCAGGAACCATACTCAATGGAAGAGCTCAAAGAGGCATAAGGAAAAATGAACTCAGAATTCAGAATGAGCCCTATCTCAACCGCAATGATGATACAAGAATCTTAAACCTAGAAGCAACCAAGAGACCCACCGAGGAACCATACTCAGGTGGAAGCCATAACAAAGAAATGGACTCAGAATTCAGAATGAACACAAGCTCAAATGAACTGATGATGTAAGATTCTTCAACCTACAAGCAAGAGCAAGAGACCCACATTGGACTCATGAAATATATACAATCAATGTAAGAGGAGGAGAAGGACTGAGAGGGAGGCATAAGAAGAAGAGACAAAATGGAACTTCAGAATGAGCATGTCAATTTAACCATAAGCAATCAATGTACCCAAGAATTTTGCCATATCAGACCTTGCATTGAGGATTGGGCTCTTATACTCATCAATATCAAGCTTCAATCTTCTCAGCAGGAAAGATTGCACTGCCGCTCGCATATCAACAGCATCTTGTTTGCTACCTTTCACACCCAAGAGGATGCTATCTGCATACCGTAAGTACTTGAGTCTTTTTGCAATTTCGCACTCAGCTTCAGTGCTCATGTCACCTGAGTTGTAGTCAGGTATGAGGACATCTTCAACATAGCAATCAAGACTATGGAGAAACACATTTGCACATAGCGGTGATATGATGGTGCCCATCACAAGCTGAGAAGTGCCATACTCAGATCGGTTTGTCAGGTTGTGAATATCAACATAACCTGCATTGAGGATTTTGCGCATAAGATCTTCAACTGACTTGGATCTCATGACAGGCTCCATCTCTTTGAGAAGAATGTCATGATGAACTTTCTGAAAGCTGTTCTTGAGTTCAAGTGGCACAAGCCAAGAGATTCCAATCCAGGATGACCGCAGACTCCGCAATGCTGAGTGACAAGACCTTCCAGGGCGGAACCCATGACTCGATTCTCGGAATTTAGGCTCAAACAGGGGTTCTGTGAGAGTCTTCAAGGTGGAGAGGACAACTTTGTCGACAGTGCAGGCAATAGAAAGAGGGCGTCCACCTTCAGGAGTGGGAAGGATGAGTCTTTGGGCAGGTTTAGGGGCATATCTCTGCCTCCGCAATTCATCTGACAACCTCTCAAAGCCCCTCTCTGTCAATTCCTCTCGGATGATTCGGCCATCGATTCCTGGAGATGTGGTCCGTTTTAGTCTCTCGTAACCTGCTCGAAGATTCTCCACATCGTAGAGTTCCTCATAGCTAATACAATGCAAGAACGCATGACCACAACCACCACCACCACCACCACCACCACAAGAAGCCAAAAAGAAACTCTTCCTGTAAACTACTACTGCAAATGATGCAGAAGAAGCTGTGATCCTCTTCTGCCACATGCCCATCGAAAAACTACAAACTTCCGATTCAACCAGCAATTCAATCGCTGCAAATGTGCAACAAGACACTTACATCGCACATTTCTGACAATCCGAATATCAAAACAAAACCCGAATTTTTTATAAAACAAACACGATCGCAAATGAGAAGTCTAGGTTCCTGGGTTGTAGCATGAAGAGTAAAGAAAGAAGGACAACAAGACGCATGAATGCGCGCAATCAAACTCCGAATCCGCGCATTAAACCCTAAACCCAAAACTAACTTCTCACAAAAGCATCATCATCGTTCACGCGCGGATCGATCGCTGCAAACAAGAAGAAACTTTGAAGAAACTGTGTCGAGGAAAGAAGGACAGGACGCATGAGCACTCAACAAAACCACAAAAGACTGAATCTTCCTCCTTCTCCTCCTCCTCCTCCTCCTCCAAACTGAATGCTCCAAAGACTCATCAAAACTCCCAATCCGCGCACTAAACCCTAAAAACAAACTGTACTCACAAAATCATCATCGGTCACACGAGGATGGCTCGATCCAAACAAGAACAAACTTTGTGGAGCTACTGATGCTGCTGCTACATGTGACGAAGAACTAGGGTTTAGAATTCTAGGGTTTAAGGGCGAAAGTGAACTAGCACCCACCAGTGCATTTTGAAGGATGGATGGAAAGTGGTCAGGAAACAGTTTTCTGTTGGGTTCCCTTGCTAACCATGGTGGTTAGCTCAGTTGCTGGTTTTCCTACCTATGGAGGTTAGTACATACTTAACAGAAACAGGCCTTAGCTATGTATAAAACATCTATGTACAAACCATCTAATTCCATATAGTTGTAGCCTATTTTCCTACCTATCTACTACCTCCATATAGAACCTACTTCTTACAACAAGGGTTACCAGGGTGTAACCAGATAGTAAGTGAGTTGAGGTTCATCCGCAACTGAGTCATAACAAGCATCCAGTGGATGGTGCACTGGTGGGTGCTGGTTCACTTTGGCCGGGTTTTTAACATGAGTCCCCTACTCATGTTCATCAACCAGTGGGCATTTTGCTTTTCAAAATGCCTCACCTTCCTTGCCAAGGAGAAATTCCACTACACAAGGTGCCCTCCATGTACACTAGAAATTTTCTGCCAGTGCTTTATGTATGTTTTAATTTAATGATAATGATCGCCGTGTGCCTTATGATGGTTGTGCCCATGGGTTGGCACATTACCTACTCTGGGGTTGAACTCAACTACCACCATGTCTTAGGCCCCTTATTTTGGGGACTGCCCCCACCCATGGGCTTTACCTACACATATGGACCTTTATGGAAGGCTTTAATGAAGCTTTTATTGTGTAACTGCTTTCAACATGTGAGCCTTAGCCAAGTTCTCAAGTGGGTTCCAAAATGCCATGTTGTTTGCCTTTTGAAGTTTGATAATCTTGTGTTGCAGGCCCTTATTGTCCCTTCAAGTGTCAGGTAAAGCCCAAAGGTGGGGGGTTCTTGCAAAATAAGCTGCAATGGATGAGGTGGTAGATGATCAAATCATCCCAACATCAGAATGCATTATCATTGCCTGTGAAAAGCATGGCTATCTATCACTTAAGGGCACTTGTCTAGTTTGTTAACATATTGTGTTTAGATTCATTATAGAGCATAGTAGCTTAAGAGATTTTGGCCCCTAGGTAGTAGGTCTGTTTTTATATGAGGATTTTTGAAAGATTGATATTTTGGCTTGTGTTGAAACTTGAGATTAATGGCTTTTAAAGGACTGGATTCTTTTCTTTTTTCTTTCTCATGATACCCGCTGATGGGTATCATTACAACAAAGCAAAAAAAAAATAGAGCAGGTCTTTCCATGCTCGATAAAGTCCTCAACTGCGAGCTTTACTCTAAACAGAACAAACTAGAAGCTGAGGACACAAGGTTCAAAGCAAATCACAAACTCAACAATACCATAGATCTTGGATTTTTTTTGAAGGAAATTAGAAAAGTCTCAAATCTGCATTTGGCTGTCCCCTAAACACCGAAGCACTTGAATACTTTTTGTCCATTCACGTGGTGACAAATTTCTTGTTGTTACAGATTCCTGGGCACCCTGCAGATTGTATGGCAACAATTTACACTCTGATGTTATGGTGTAGTAGAGGCCGTGTTACTCACTGAATTCATGGTTAAAGACAAAAGGGGAAATTTTATAAAAAAAATAGAAGACTGAAGAAAATAGTTTTATAGGTAAGAAGATGAAAGTCAGGGTGTGTAAAAGTATTAAAATATAAATGGGTAGAATGGGCAAAGGATGATTTACGTGACATGGAGTAACCTGTCAGAGATTTCCCAATGTATCTGGAGGGCAGCTTAAATCCATACTATTCCCTCCCGACACTTCAGGCCATCTTCAGTTTCTGGGCAGACTCTTCTTACAATTTGTAAGAGCATGCCATTTTTTTCCTTTGCACAATGAGTAGGATCTTGGCCATTAGATATAGAAAAACCAATGCTGGCATGTCATTATGCATGGTAAGGCCCTTGGACAAGGCATTACCAGAATTCAGTTCCTTTTCACATACCAGTTCGATATCCGTATTGAGTACTTTCATACCAACCTGGTAGTGGTATTGCATCAGTGTTAACACTTTCATATTGACTTGTTACTGGTAGTGGATGCAAGGCTGATTCTTGCCTGGCATGAGCTAGGTATAAACCCGGTATTAGGCTGGTATTATCTCAGGTCCATACCACTCTGGTACTGGTACAAGAGCATCTCCACCAACACTCCATATGTGAACCTGCCAAAATATTTTTCACAGCCAAGTTTTAGTTACAAACTTCTTTCCAACCCCGCCCATAAGACCGAAATTGAGACTGCCAATAGGTAGGAGATTACTAATAGCAAGCCACGCTTGGACTAATGAGGGAGTGACACAGTAGACGAAGGTGTCCAAAATCAGTTTTGTAGAAAGATACAAGGAGTAGAAAAGCTACAGGTTGGAATGTTGTGAACTACAAATAATTTAGAGATGATAACAATTATGCATTCAAACTAGTTCTTACAGTGATCCAAGAGATGCATTTGTTGTCTTGTCTTGCAAGCAGCTACCTACTGTAATGTTCAATCTGTTTGCTCCATGAGTGTTTTACAGGTTTTTCAGGCCTGGATGTGGCTTGTGTTTCATTCTCAAATCCTGGTTTGAATGTTCATCTTCATCAAAACATGACTGCATCAGAAGAAGTCCCCAAGTCATGTAGCTCATTGAAGTTTGATCATATCGGATGTGTTTGCTCAAACAACAGCTTTACCACAGCTCACCGATTTCCCACAATTGCAGCTGACCTGCCACACACACACACTAGCTAGTGCTCTCAAACACCAAAGCAAACTTGAAGCAGCGCCAAGCTTGGCCCATATGGGGTAGCTTGGTTATAAAAGAAATCCCAGCAAGTAGCCAAATCGTACCTCTGACTTGCTTGTCTGTAACCCGGATGGGCCAATGAAGCTGCAGAAGAGCCATGCTTCTCATGATGACTTGCTTGGAATCTGGAGGGGCTCAATAAAGCTGCAGAAGAGCCTGAACTTCTGAAGTATTGGGGTGCTTCACAGCTGCCTCTAACCTAAGCATTCTGGAAGCTTTTTGAATTATGTCCAAACACGGAAGCCCACCAAGATGTCATCACCTTATTGCTCTCATGTGCCTGCCATGGAAGAAGCCTGATTGTCTGGTGTCGCACATGTAGGACTTGTTGGAGTTCAGCTCTGGTCCTGACCATATCAGATGTGAAGCATAAGAGTGTATGGCTGAGCATGAGGAAGAGCAGGGCATCAGATGTTATGTAAGGTGGAAAGACGGTGGACAAACCAGTAAAGCTCATTTATGCACAAACTGTAGAACTTCATGTTTGTGGCTTCATTGATCGCCTACTACCTGCTGATTGAGCTGCAATTGGATATCATCAGACTTCTCCTGTATTCTCTTCTATGATCCTCTTTAGATCTTTGTTTCAATGTGCCTGACCTACGCACACCTTGATGATTTTCCTCACACAAGTTGTGTGGTCTCATATCATAAGAACAAGACTCCTGTAAACTCTTTTCTGTAAACCCTAAACCCAAAAGGCTCTTGCAAACCAAAAACCAAGAATAGACATGAAGAGGAGGACGGCAAGAGATCAAAGGAAACTCCCATCAAATGTACAAGTGTAAGTCGCATCTGATTCTTGTTCACACTACACAATTATGCAAAGATCACGAATCAAAAGATCTCATAGGAGGAAATTGTGTCTCAGTTTAGGGTTTAAGGTTTAGGGTTTACTGGAGTTGATGATTAGAATCATCTAGGGTTCTCCAAGCATTTGTTGAATTTCTTCATTATCGCATCTTGTCTTGCACCATCCTTATGATAATCAATCCCAAAAACCTACATACCCTAGAGATTAATTAATCAGTTATAACAAACAATTTCAACATGATCTTAATTTATGAGTCTTGTAGATATGTTTTTAAAAACTAGTTATAAATTAATTTAATAAATATAAAATATTTTTCAACACATTTAAAAATTTGCTACAAATGTTTTTCATGCTTCAAATGCACAATGAAATAATGTAGAAAATCATTGAAACATTTTCTAAACATTAGGAATTAGTGTTAAAAACATTGTCACAACATGATTCAAGGGCCATTGATAGATTTTATTACCTTTTTTTTTACTCATGTGTAACCAAAAAAAAAGTAAATTAAAGGAAATCCTTTAAACTCCTTCGTTACTACTACTTTGCCTATAATATAAGTAAACCAAAAGGAGCAAAAGGAATTAAAAGGATTGATTCCTATCATTGCTTTTGTTTTTGCAAATGGAAGCCAAAACAAACAAAAAATTCAAAAAATTCATAATTTGGACACAAAAGAGGGATCTTACATCTCCATTATTGATCTTCTCAACAACAAATCAATTTCAGAATTTTTCTATGATTCAATATTCTAGAATTATTTTGATTTCCTATCTTAAACTTAGCATTTACCTTATCAAAACCCAATTCTATCCAACCTACACATGCTCTTCAATTCTACATGAGTAATCAAAAAACAATTGGCAAGTTGGCCTTGGATCAAAGTTTCATTAGTATCCATTAGTGGTTATTATTATCTTTTCAACCCCATGATGCATTATTCACAAGGTGCAAAAACTGAAATCTATGTTTCATCAAAAGAAACCCCACCAAATAGTTATTTATTTTTCTCAAAAGTTATTTGACATCACCAAATTCAACATCTTCGAATGTGAATTTTTGGACCTAATTCTAGAATCACAATTCCCATACAATGACTATTTTAATTTGTGGCATTTTCAACAACAACCTACACAAACAAACAAGACACAATAACAAAAAGACTAGGTATTTAATGCTAGTGCATTCCTTTGGAAGAACGCATGTTGAAAATTTTGATAAAGAGTTAATGTGTCCTAATCCAGTTAAGCATATCCAATCACTAATTCATAATTGTCATTAACAAGAAATATTTTTATTCACACTAATGCTTGTGCACATACCATTTGTCCCACACATTGGTGTGCTAGCATGAATGTTTGTTCATTTTGGGCCTTTCAAAACAACTTGTCATTGCAATCGACTAGTCTTATTTTCCAATGCCATAATATTATTTTTAAAATTAAATTTCATAACTAGTAGAGTGCCACCCATTTGAAAATCAACATTTTATGGGAAGGAATATAATGATGGGTATAAATTACCAATCCCCTTTTTATGTCCTTGTACAACCCACAGTTAAAAGAAAGGAGCACTTGGGTAATTAATTATGAACCATTAAATTTCGTTAATGTCAATGCTTTTCTAGCCTCTCCCTTTTTTTCCATCTTCAATTTGTATAAGAGGGGGCCTACTTGCCCGGTTTCCCTTAATAGAAGGTTGCAACTTTGAAGATGATAGCTTAACATCATACGTTTGCATATCATGGGAAGGCCTATAAAGAGCAAGACTTCCACACCATAAAGTACAAAAATATTTTATTTGAATGGCAAAAGGTTTGCATGCTGATGGCAGACGGTCCATTCAATCGAAAGAAGTGTTTTCATCATGAATAAGTGCATTCAAAAGAAAAAAACTTTTGAATGTTTTACATAAATGGAATGAAGGTAGTGAAAATTTTCATCGAGATCATTGAGGAGCTATAACCAAAAGAATGAAGATAAAAACATCCTCACAAACCATCAGTTCAATAGACAACAAGAAAATAAAATAAGATGATTGATGGCATAGTCTTTTCAACAAACAAGATTATCATTTTTATTTATAAACAAATTAGAATTCTAATTTCTAAGGCACAATTTGGGATTAGGACACTCCATGTTTACTTTCATGAGCTATTGTTGTCCTCGTTTATGATTCCATCACACAAAAATTTCAACTACAACCCAACAAAATCAATTTTAACCATAGGGTCCTAATTCTACCATTGACATATAATAGTGAACAATCATAACACAAAACCTAGATAATATACATAGATCAAACCTCCATTTATACCCCATAACTTTTGCAATTTTCCAATTATTCATAGGAAACTTGTACAAGATATAAATACCCACTAATCATGACTGCAACAAAAATCTTGAAAACATGTGCATATGCAAAAAAATGAACTTGACTTTTTTCAGAGTTTCCATTTTCACAAGTCTCCTTTCAACACGCAAAAAATCAAAACACATACTCAAGTATATCAAATCAAACCATCCATAATCATATATACAAGCTCTTAGACCTTGTAGAGCTTTTCATCACCTCCTTTACACTAGGATCTTCTACCATAAGCCTCAACAAGCAGGCCTAATTTCTTTGCATAGTGGAGATATCAAAATAGAATATCAGACCTAACTTGTTGAAAACATTCCTCTTTCCAACAAGACACACAACAAAATTCTCACAAACATATTACCAACTTAGGAATATTTGAAGAGAGAGCTTAGTTTGCATCAAACCTGCCTTAAGAAGTTGTCCACAATCATCAACAACCTCCAAACACATCAATGACAAATGACATGTTGTAACTTCGAAATCAAAATAACCCCACAAAACTCTTTAGCAAAACCCACACACTTAACAAATTTCAAAAAAAAAAACCAACAACCTAATTTATTCCATGCATTATGCATCATCATAATTATGCACCATTTCAAATGCTCATGATCCCTTCATTTAATGATGAAAAACACAAAGATGGTAAACTCCTTTGACAATGTTGAAAGAGACAACCCACTAATGAAACAAATGGCTAACCATCTCAACCCTAAATCCATGTCATAGAATGTCATAGATCATTTTAGTTGTTAGAGCATATGTTATAGCAGCCCCATTTGTATTATTATTTTGCACATTTGAGGTGTAGGATATTTCTTGCCAAAATACCTACTTAGTAACTATAGAATGCCTTACCTACTTACATAATAACACTACGATAGAAATATGGTCGTCTCACAATAGTAGGTTGTGATTCATGACACATGTATGCTCATTTATTTTCAATTTCATGTTCAAATACAATTTCAATTAAATTCAATTCTTTTTTAGAGCAGGTTGAATGATAGCTTAATTTCCCCCCTATATTGTAATTTGGATGAAGTATACCTTCAAATAGTGTGCAAATGGGTTTCAAGAATATAAATTTGCACAAAATACACTTATCTCCACAAGGCCCAATAGAAAAGAGTGACTGAAGCATTGGCCATTCATAATTATTGGCCTAGGTGTAAAGGGCTTTTTTCCCCCAAATTTTGTGATGTAACCACAAGAGGAATTAGCCAAATTTGGCTACAGATGAGAAAGCAAAGTAGAATTATTGCCATCCAAAGTATGAAGTGCTTCCATCTTTAGACAGTTTTTGTAATTGGAAATTGTTGGACAATGGGCACTCTTGTGCAAGACAAGGCAAAGTACCACAACCCCTTTGCAAGGGAGTTCAAAAAGAAAATTTATGCACCACTTGATTTGCAACTAAAAGTAAATTTGGGCTTACAAAATAATGCCCATAGCCTTGTAATAACTCATAATGTTGAGGGCTTTGTGACAAACCCTAGATATGAGGAATGGACAAACCATGAAATAAGCTTTTAAAAGTTTGGCAGGTTGACAACATCATCTTTCTTTCTTTGGCTCATTTGGTTTGTCACATTGTAAATTGATGTTTTGACAAGCTGCCTTCAAAGCCTTCAAAGGCAAAACAAAAAGTGTAGGAGAAGGACCAAGAGTGGTTTAGGGTTACTCTGGGAATGAGGGTAGACTAACCTAATGTGGGAATGGAAGAGTGGGACTTGAATTCCCAGAACTGGCCCCTTTGAGGACCCCTTATCCAAGGGTCTATCTCTTGTAGAATTTGATGTCTTGTAGAATTTCAACCATTGTGATTTTGGTTTGAGGAGGAGGAGAAGAGGCCATCTTATATCGGGTAAGGTGCCCTCCAAATAGGTACACTAAATAAGTATTTCTACCACTTGGTTAACAAAATAAGAAAGAGCCAATATCTATTACAAAAGATTTACAATTACATGAGTGTGCTTTCAAAAAACCTCTCCTTTCAACTTTTGGCAACCCGACAAGTGATGCAAGCAAGAGCTGAAAAGTGTCTAGAAATTTCTTTGCGTAAATGTGGCATAGCTAAACACTAGGTTTGGTGATTTTATATGGGTGTGAAATTTTGCCAAAATGCAAAAAAAAAAAAAAAGAGTAAAAAGAGAATATTCTGTCAAAATATTCTCATTTTTTCTGGAAAAAAAGTTGCTAGATTTTGGGAAGAAAGATTGGAGTGTTTTTCACTACATTTGGATTTCTGATTTCAGTTTGGTAACATTTTTTGAACTACTTAGACCATGTCGGCATTCAATGCCAAATCCCCCAAGTTTTGGATTTGCCTTACCTAAGCCTTCATTTATATTCAAATTCTTTGATTAAATTACATTATCTTGGAATAAAATCATAGGTTTTTTTAAGTGGAAATTTTTTGCCAGCTCGTGAATTTTTTAACATAAAATTGCAAAACATAAGTGTCTTTTGGTCTTCCAATTGCTAAATTTCCAAAAATCAAAGAAAACTTTGTTTATGTTCCAATGGGTAGCAAACAATGTAGAAGGATGCTTGGAAATTTGGGTTTTCATATTTTGTTTACAACAGATTTGGCTAAATTGTCTTAGGGATGATCATCACTTCAGCTACAAGTCCTAAATTGAGAATTTAATCTTAAATTAATTAAATACTTTTTACATCACAAAGATGAAGAAAATAAAAGGGATCACTGAATAGAATCCTGGAAATCTTTTGAAGTTATAACCACTTTCATTCACTTTAGCAAGCTACATTACATTTGGAGATGAAACAAGGATCACAGGATCAAACTAGGGCCCAAAGACAGGGTGACTTTAAGGATGACTCTTTTGACTCCTTCAAGTGTTTCCATGACTGCTGTGCTTAGAGTGTGACATTGATATTCCATGATTTGATCATCTTGGGTGGCCGCAATGGATATGCCCTTATTTTAAGGCTTTAAAAATTGGACTTAAGGTTTTTGGAATGTGGAATTGGTTCTATCTCAAACTTTTGATAAGAGACAATCTTTTTGTACTGATTTTGGTTGATGAGTAAAGTAGGCTATCTTTGTCACAATTTTTAAAAATTCTTAGATTATTTGACAGATTGAAAACTTCGATTCTGAGAATTTGGAAATAATAAAAGTCTTTGCACTTTCTAAACCTGTGAAAAGGAAAATCTTGGAGGTAAAAATCAATAGTAACCAGAGTTTTTTTATGCAGCTTAAGTGATGATCATCCATATGAAAATGTTTAAAAAGTGACAATTGTTTTTAAGCTTGCAGGTTAAAAAAAATGTTGGCTAGTTTCAGATTTTGAGCAGGATTCCTGGAAAACACTAGAACCATGGGTTTTGTAAATGGAGTATTTTCAGCCAAAAAAGAATGCTTTAACAAAATTAAGTCGGCATATGTGTTACTATTGTGGCTTGCATCATTGAGCTCATATGCAATATATTATTATTAAAATTTTGATAACTCCTGCACTATATGTTTGAAAATTATGAAACCACCTTGGTGCACCTATCCTAGTTAAGGGCTTTTCTAATGATACCAAGAACACAACCCCAATGTCGATGAAATTTTAGTGATGAAAACATTCAAAATTCAATGACTCTTGCATTGTGGGTCTAAACATTACTAAATCACACGAGTGCACCTCTACCCAGGAAGGGCTTTCCATAATGTTGAGAAGCAACCCAAATGTTTTTGGGAGGGGGGGGTTTTTACCATGGTACAAGTGTAGGTGCTGGTTCACCCCAAGGCTTCAAGCAGTACCATGAACAGAGCAAGGGAGATCCAAACTTGACAAAACAAAAGGAAAAAAGAAAGAAAGAAAGAAACTGCCTTCCTCAATTGTTATGTGATGTGTTCAACCAGGAATTACAATTACAGGGAAAAAGTAGAAACTTGAAACCACATACCAATTTTGGAAATCAGCTCCTGATGATTATATGTAGTGTTTTTTTCTTCAACTTTGTGATGTTGCTCAAATGGCAGTCATCTATAAATATATTTAGCCAAATTTGGTGATATTCAAAATATGAAAGTAGAAAATCTTAAGCACCCTTTCATATTATAGGCAATTGTGGAAAAAATTGGCTATTTATTAGCCCCCCAAAAAAAAAATTACATGTTTTTAAATAGGTGATTTGTGACAGAATATTCCTTTTTCAAATTTCTTTTTTGCAAAGCAACACAAATTGACCACCAAAACAATCACTGATATGTACCACTTAGATTGATATCTCTCTCTTATTTGTCTGCCTTTGCTGGATCATCCAAGATCCAAGAATTCACCTTACAGACAAACAATTTGAAGGCCTTGACCAGATCAACCTACCCAATGCAACTGGTCCAAACTATGAAGCTGCAGATGGAAGCACAATAAGAGGACACCAAGTTACAAAGTGCTGTGTTATGGATATGGTGTGGCCAAGCACCCACCAGTGCACCATCCTGAAATCCAGTTCCAACTGAACTGTAAGTGAACCACAACTGAGTTACCAAGGTTGCACCTCCGTAACCTATGATTTGAGTCCTGCTACTTCCTCCTCATAGAACTATTAATTATTTATCTAAAGCTCCAATCACACTCAATGTTAAGTCAATGCTAAGTCAATATTAAAAATAACAACAACAACAACGAAATGTTGCATTCAAATCAAGAAAAGTTACTGAACATTTAAATGACATCCTAAGTGGCACCCAGTGATAAGAAGATGATAGTTTAATATTCAATCAATATTAGCTTAACATAAAATTTTCAAAACAACATATTTTTTGAAATAGAAGTTTAATGTTATGTAAGAGGCCTTAAAAAGGGTACATTAAGTCAATGATTTTGCATTGTTCCAAAGATACTAATCCCCAAACTAACGGCTTATGAAGTGGTCTGGTCCACCCAATCAAACCTTATGAATTGTTGAGTACTGGCCACTGACTCTACAAGGATTGTAATAATTTCTCACAAAA
>Ga0209208_10004932_pt1 | contig 18722 bp, 19 predicted proteins | sample S1TSphfallax_3_FD_187694 | JGI IMG/M metagenome (GOLD analysis project Ga0209208, IMG submission 187694) | Host-associated microbial communities from peat moss isolated from Minnesota, USA - S1T2_Fd - Sphagnum fallax MG (SPAdes) (version 2) | ecosystem: Host-associated > Plants > Peat moss >... | reverse complement strand
GTTTTTGGACCTAATTCTTCACATTTCAAGACCCTTGGTTGTGGGTTCTCAGAGAACATTCTTAGACAGGCTCGTTCCTAACCGGATATGGTTCTACCTAACTACACATAGCTCAAAACTGATTTTTCTTCTTCTTGTTTACAACGTTATACCACCTATAAAATGTGACCACCTATATCAACTACATTCCTAAACTCACCCAAATTTTTTTAAATAATTGCATACTTAAGACATGTTTTAAAAGTAAGAACTACATGCTTATTGCCCACTCATCACCAAATTATTATTTACAAAAATGTCATTGTTATTATTCAAAATTGTGATTTTTCTTTCAAATTAATAACATGTTTAGCCTTAGAAAAAATATAATAACAAAATTTTAAAAGAATTTCAAAACCAAAACCTAAGTAAATTGAAGAAAAATCATCTATATAAAAAGAGAGGGATGGGAAACCATCCACAAAATTTATTGTAACCTAAAAATGTGTTAGTTCTTTTTCAGTGTGAACAAGACCCAAGTAAAGGTTTGGATGAAAAAGTAACCTAATGGATGAAGAGTTGCGATGGATGCAACTGACAAAAAACATTAAGGGAGGGGATGGTTGGCCATCATGAACTTTAGAGGAGTTGCATTTTGTTTTGTGATGTTTTCATTATTTTTTTGTGTTTTTGTTGTTTGCAAGTAATGGAGTTTCATTTGTTGTTCTTCATGGAGTGTTAAAACCTAGATCTAAAGTTTGTGGTTGAACGTTGTTTTTTGATTTTTCTTTGGTTGTGTGATAAAAATAATGTAGAGTTATTGAATGGAGGATGGGGTATTTGGTGGTGGAAAGGAATAAATACCAAACAAGGATGAAAACTAAACACTTTAGTTTTTGGATTCTGATTGATCTCAATTTAGTGATTGTTGTTAAGAGCTTTCAAGATGAATGCCTGAAGCTCCTTGTGTGAATGTGTTGTTCATTTTGCTTTATAATTTATGTTGTGCTAAAGCTAGTGAGTAGAGCACTAGGAGTTAAGGAATCAATAGGGACCTTAAAACAAAAATGATGAAAGGCTCAAAGGGGTTATTAAGGTTGGTTTTTGTGGGGATTATGTTCAAGTTGAACGTGCTTGAAAATCTTGTGGGAATATGGGGAAGATTTAATACTTAAATGTTTGGGAACTTCAAGTAGATTTGTTGTAATGGGAAGTCTTAGGAAAATCTAAGAAGGTCATTGTTGAAACTGCTTATCCATGTCTTTTCCATCTCCAGAATCAACGTCTTTACCAATTCATTATTAGCTCTACAAAATTTGTTTATTGTTCGAATACCCACACTTGTAGACCAAGATAATTTTCACAACCCTAGTCTTGGGCTCGTGGCCAAGGCAAGGGCTTGTAAGGGTGCGAGCCAAAAGAAAAGCATGGGAATCACATCTCATGCTCCCGGGAGTGTAGGAGAGTGTGAGGGAATGAACTTTCACACTCCCAAGTGAGCTCCCACTTTGGGAGATGGAATCCCGATGGACTCCCCAACCTTCAAAGAGTAATTGCAAGGGTCAAAACCCATTGGATTGAGGTGTTCCTTATATCATTGGAAAGCTATTGGAACTTAGATATTTAAAATGGGTTCGCATGACCCATTTGAACACTTCAAACACAAATTGTGGGCAAAAGAAGGGTCGGGAGTCAAATTGGCAATTTGACTCCCGACCACTAAAAGTCAGAAATCGCCCTGATTTCGTTGCGTGTAGGTGGTGTGTGACATACCGCTCGAAAGATCTCAATGAGAACTAAAACTTTTCTTTAGACCTCATCTCAATCAAAGGTATGCACACAAAGTTATGGGCCCCCAAAGTCGCAAAAGTCCTAGTTGTGGGAATTTCGGGACTCCCACTTGGGAGTCCTAGGACAAAATGACATTAGGGTGCTCATCCCATGACCAAGCACAAAATATACTACAAGGAGGAGGGTGATGGCTTCCCCCAAGTCTGGGACGTGGTGAATCTTGTGAATCCATGTTTACTCGTGGTTTGTCCTTGCACCAAAGTGTTCCAACTACGCACTAACCAACTTGTTGTTTGGTTTGTGCATGTCCATGTGAGTAATTAATGTTTGTCACTCTTCCTAATCCCCATCCCGAAGCTCTAGCACGCCCCTTTACCCCCAAAGTGTTACGAGCTAAGGAGTGTGTTTTAGCTCTTTACTCTTCCGTTGTTTTCGCCTCAGACTCACATTTGAGTCTATAGCTTGAAAGTGCGTCAATAATCCACATAAAGAGGAAATTTGAAATGAGCTGATATGCCAAGCTCCATAGAGTTATTTTGTCACCATGTCATTAATGTATGTAATGTTGATTCTATTGAATGAATGTTTTTTGGTTTGTTGTGTTGTTTTTAATCATTATTCTGTAATATTCAAAGTACATACAAACTTATATGTACCTTTTTTTGGTATTAAAACGTGTTGATCAAAATAGGATGTTAAGTATAGAAGTTGTTGTATTATGTGGGTCCAAACTTTTTAAGGTGTACCACTAATGACAAAAATGACCTAATATATAATGGAGTCCTTTTTTGTCCTATATTTTGATCCCCATCAATATTAATGACTCAAAATGTGTCAAGTATTTTATAAATACTATATTTTAGACCATTACAATTTTAGATTCCATCAATCTCATCCATTTTGTGTCTTTAAATGGTAAAACAGGACTATGTAAAGGAGCACAAAAACGGTGGTCCACCTTGAAAATATTTTGGTACTTTTTAAAAAGTTTGGACCTTAGTATAGGTTTTGAATATGCATAAAAGATGTTAGATTCTAGTAGTAGTGAGCATAATCAAAATCTAACTACCCAAAAACCATTTGAACATCAAATTGTCCATAGGTTTGACAACTCAAGCATAAAACAAAATCCATCCTTAGGATTTCTGATACTACAACTACATGGTTTTGGTGTAATGAACATTGTGGGAATAGATCCAAGGGAAACATTTGTTGGAAATCTTGTGGTCAAAATCAATCATAAAGGGTTTGATATGTAGGCACAAGTATGGATCAAAATTCATGATGGAATTGGAGAGTGGAATAACATTGCACAATTCCATTGTAGTTTCTTTTTCATTTCATACATTCCCTAATGTTGTTTTTCCAAGGTTTCAAGAGAAAAATGAAATCCCCAAGGTTGGGGATATCTAGATACCCAAGCTTATACTTCTCCTAATTGTTTAATTAGATTTTTCATACCATGAGTTGAAAAGTTGTCCCAAGAAGGAGATAAAATTCTAACGGTAGAAATTGGTGGAGGTACGTCCAAATTCATAAGTTGGAAACTCTATTTAAAATCATATCAAGGTCGACTTGAATGGCAACTAGAGGGTGCAAATAAACTATCATATGCCATTCAAGTTTCTAACCTCCTTAGTCCCATGGTTGAAGGAAGACAAAGTGATTTCTTTGCATGAAATGTTTCAACAAGACTAATTAATGATGTTGATTATAAACCATGAACAAAAGAATCCAATTTGGGGTTTCTATTTTTGATGAGGTGGAATTTCCAATAGAATAAGGTATAGGACAATAATCTTGAAGGTTACAAGATTTACATACAAGCATCATAATTACATAGGGTTTGATCCAACAACTACAAAAGTCGATAATATTGCAATAGGAGTTATACATGTTGGCTTCTTTATGAAAGTAGTTCTTTGGTTGAAAATTTGTTTAGATGTCAATGGGCAATAGTGGTCCATCTTATAAACCTCAAAAAATAGGTCATTTTTACAAGCTATTTTCAAACATTTTGAGGTTCAACAAGTAATTAAAGAAAAAATTACTATAGTGCCTAGGGTACTAAGAAATGTTTGGATTCCAGTAGATATTGGCATAAGAAATTGATGTTCACAATTCTACGTACCAGAATCAGATAGTAAGATCAAAGAAGGAGACTACATTATGCGAATATCCAGTTTTGGTAAGGATTCTCATATGCTTTGTTGGTTTTATTGCACTGATCTATATTATGGTGATTTCAGTTGGAAATATGTTAATAGAAGTGATATGGATTACAACATAAGAGTAAGTAGCAATAAGCTATAGTCTATTGAATTTGAATAAAAGGAATATGAGGTTGAAATAGGAAAATTGAATATTGATTGGGTGTATGTGTTGAAAACTTTTAGTAGATAGGATGACCAATCCAAAAGGTATGGACAAGCTTTTTTGGGGCAAAGACATGGAGGATGTTTTTTATTTAATACATCAAAAGCTTCAAATGGATATACAAGTCAAAGAGTTGGATGAAGACAAACTCTTCAAAATTACCAAGATCGATTTGAAAGGTAAAGCTTGGGACTAGTACCATAAACTTGACCCACACTAGATGATTGGAAGACTTTGCAAGCCCTACTGCATCTAAAGTATGGGGTATATGATAAAGATGAGTTAATAATTAATATGGATGCGATGCATCAAAAACCCATGTAGAGGGTTCAATTGTATTATGAAAGGTTATAACAACTTTTTGTCAAAGGCCACATTCTGAATGTAGAGAAAAGAAGATAATTTTTGGCCAAATTGTGACTAGAATTGAGGAAGTTATTGGAGGTATGCACCTACCAGAACGTGGGTGAACTTTTATCAACTGCAATAGAAGTGGAAAAAGTGTTGGGGGAGATAGGAAAAACTCCATATGAGCCTCTATAGCAAGAGAAGGAAGAAGAATTGGCACTAGGTGAAACTAATACCGAGAAATTGTTACAAGTACTCAATGATACTTTTATTAACTATTTTGGATGAAGAACAAATGGCACAAAAGGACCGAGTCTGAGAATGACTAGCATAATCTAATGGCAATTATGTAGGTCATAAAAACATATCATGTTTACATGCAGGTGTATTCACGATTGGGGTACCAAAAATAAATGATTTATATTTAAAGTATTGCAAAGGGCAACGTTGGAGGTTTATTTTAGATTATTATAGTTCTAATGGATTATTGTATGCCAATCGATAAAATGATGTCTTGTTAAATTAATAAAAATATTTTAAAATAATTTGGATACTATGTAAATGTCATTTTGAGTCTTATAAACTAACTATATCAAATGTCTAAATTGCACTTTTTAAAAAAGGAATAAAAAGGAATGCATAAAGTCATACAATTGATTTAAAACTTTTTGTGTAACAAAACCATGCCCCTTTCTATGAAAATACATGTTCATTATATGAACTTGATGAAAAATCAAATTATACAAAAATTTCAAAGTTTTGAAATTTGAAGGAAAGGGCTACAAGGGAAAGGGCTCATTTTTTCAACCATTTGACAAAAACATTATGTTCAATGGGTTCAAAATGTCTAACTTTTAGTGAAGATCACATGTGTAGGAAATAATGTTGCTTAAAAAAAGAAGTTTGGTTGTCCATTAAAACTCATTTTGGGAATTTTTGTGTTTCTTGTTATAAACCAAAATATTCACACACAATTATGTATGAATGTGAAAACTCACCACCACCACATGAATTATCTTAAATTAGAGTATTCAATTTTTTTCACTTAAATTTGTTTCAAATAAATGTTATTTGCAAAAAGTAACCCCACAAAAAACCTTAAATCCTTTTTTTGGAACCCCGATCGTGAATAAGCCCACATGTCCTAGACTCACTATCCATTAAAGCCAAAGTGCGCCAAATGTGGTGGGGGGGATAAGATAGATAGTTATGATTTGAAGTGTTCTTTTTATTCAAGCATGGGGCACATAGAAGATAGATTTTGGAAAAAGAATGGCAAGGGCCCATTTGCTTCTACAAATTTCCTAGAATTGCTAGTCAATGATGAAGAAGCCACATTGACTAAATTAAATTGGCTATGTGGAGTTAAGCATAATGTTTTCTCTAAAGTCAAGATACCAAAATGCAAATTACCTATATTAACATCTACATTTGGAGTAGGGATAGGAAAATTAAATGAAGAGGAAAACAAAATCTAAAAATGTTGGGGCAAATCCAGAAGCATTAGATTAAAAACATTCTGTCACATTTTGTTAAAGGGAAGATTTCTTTAACACCCATGGAAACCATCCTTATGATTCCTAAGGAGTTGGAATATCTTAAGGGCTTAGTGAAACTAGTTAGAAAGAGAAAGGATGGTGAAGCAACCCATTCATAAGTAGTTGTTATCATGGCTACTTTTACGATCAAGTGGGTTTGCATTAACAAAATTCACCATAGCAAAACTCTTCATCTAGTGGTTGAAATCAATCCGAGCACTGATAGAAAGCTTGGTTGATACCAAAACATCAATGTCGATCATGGTAGCATGTGTGGTAAAAGAGCTTGGTATAATGCATTTGGCTTCAAGTCATGAAACATACAAGATTGTGTCAAGTACAATTACTTAAGCGTTGGGAAGGATCACTAATATCCCTATCATAATTGGCAAGGTGGTTTGCCAAATGATCTTCTTGGTTGTAAACACTAGCAATTATGATTTATTGTTAGGGTTGGACTTTCTCATGAAAATTGGAGCTATTGTAGATGTTGAGAAGGGGGTTATACAAGTTTGGAAAGGACCTGGTGTAGCAGTTGAAATTCTGCCTCTTAATGTTATCAATATGCTTCAAGGGATTGCAATGCTAGAAGAAGTAGAACACGCCAAAATGAGTAGGGACTTTAGTAGAATGAGCTTGGAATAGTTGTGTACAATTGAAGGATCTTCATGGGATTTTGCATCACTAGTTATTGATTCTGCTAATTGTGTTAATGATTATCTTTCTAAAGAAGACCTAAGTGAATCAAAGGAAATTGTAGATGATAATATTGATAAGATTTTGCCAATGGAAGAAATTACTATTGAAAATTTGAATGATCATGGTATGAATTAGGTAGTGGATGATGAAACATTAATGCAAATGTTCAATTTGGTGTTGTAGGAACAGTAATAGAAGTTGTCAGAAGGACAATACACAAAGGATGATGATTATGTAAATTAGATTTAGCGTGTTCAAGCAGAAGAAGAATAGAGAACCCAACATTTTGCAAACAAATATTTTGAATATCCATTTCATTTTTATTCGGTATTGACATAAAAGGGAAGGGAATCCAAGAATGAGGACAAGTGGATTGAAATCAAAGTGAAGATTATCTTGAGTAATTATCTTGATGAAAAACAAATAAAAGAATTGTTGTCTTTGTTAAAACAATTTCAAGACATCTTTGTATGGCACAAAGGTGACCGAGGTCATTACACCATTGGTGAACATACAATTGACACACAAAGGTTGCCACCTTGTCAAATGACACTTGGAAGATTAGCTTATTGGGAAGAGACAAAGGTCAATAAGCAAATTCAAGCACTAGTGGATTTGGGTAAGATGCGCAAAAGTGCCTTAAAATATGCATGTAACATTATTCTACCAATAAAGAAGGATGGTAGTAGGAGGTTTTGTGGAAATTATCGTCCTTTGAACACCCCAGACACAACATGATTCATTTCCCATGCCTCTAATAGATGATGTGTTGGATTAACTAAGGGAGTTTGCTTGTTTTATAACATTAAATCTTTAATTAGGGTTTTTGCAAATTCCAATGGCTCCGAATGACATCAAGAAGATTCTGGTCATCACCAAATCTAGCCTTTATGAATGGAACATCATGCCATTTGGATTGAAGAATGCTACTAGCACCTTCTTTCGAATTATGGTAGAGATTTTTAAAGATTGGAACAACCAATTCTTGAAAGTCTTTGTTGATGATGTCAACATACATAACAAAATTGGATTGATCATTTGCAACACATTCAAATTGACGCACTCCCAACTCCTTGAAGGACTCAAATGTGAGTCCAAATGAAAGACAGTAGAAGAGGGAGGAGTCGGGATGCGCTCCCTAGCTCACAACACTTTGAGGGGTAGAGGGGCGTATTGGAGCTCTGGGATGGGACTAGGAAGAATTGACAAGTTTATTCACTCACATGGGCCTGCACACAACCCACACAAAGTGGTTAGTGCATAATTGGAGCACCTTTGGTGCTAAAACGAGTCACGGGCAACACGGACACACAAGACTCACCATGGCCCGGACTTGGGGGAAGCCACCACCTTCCCCCTTATAGTATACTCTGCACCTCTCCACGGGGCCCACATCCAAATGACTTCTCTCTCGGGACTCCCGCGTGGGAGTCCCGAAATCCCGCCAGTCGGGACTCCCGGGACTTTGGAACCCCATAACTTCGCGAGCAGACCTCGGATCGAAGTGCGATCTAAAGCAAAGTTGTAGCTTTCATCGAGAGCTTTCCAATGGTATGTGGCACGTTGTCTGTAGCCAAGTAAATCTGGTCGATTCTGGACTTTTTCTGGTCGGGGGTCAAACTAGCAATTCGACTCCCGGCCCTTTCTTTTGGCCATAACTTGTGTTTCAGATGTTCAAATGAGCAATGTGAGCCCATTTCAGGCATTAACGTTCCAAGAGCTTTCCAATGATATAAAAAACACCATAAGAAATTGAGTTTTGACCCCTCAAATCGGTCTCTGAAGTTTCGGGAGTCCACCGGGACTCCCTCTCCCAAAGTGGGAATTGCCTTGGGAGTGTGAAGGCTCACTCCCTCACACTCTCCTACACTCCCGGGAGTCTCTGATGTGACTCCTGGGCTTCCTCTTGGCCCGCACCCTTGCAACCCCTTTGCCTTGGTCGCGAGCCCAAAGCTAGGGTTGCGACACAAATAGTGTTCCAGAGGTTGAGAGAGGTTCACTTGAAACTTAACCCTAGCAAATGTTGTTTTGGAACTCAAAGCACCAGCTTTTTGGTTCATGTTGTAAGTGTAGAAGGATCTCATCTTAACCCTAAAAAAATTGCTATGATAAAAAAATTTCCAATCCTAAAATTTGTGACCAATGTGAGAGCCTTTCTAGGATTCATTAGTTCTTAAAGAAAATTCATCCCTAGGTATGCCAAGATTATAGAACCACTATTTGGCTTTATTAAGAAGGACGATAAATTTTTGCGGACACCCATCTACCAAGGAGGATTTATAACTTTGAAAAAGTAGCTTGTAGCATCCCCAATGTTGACAAGACTAAATTTGTCACAACCATTCATCTTGGACGTAGACTGGTTTATAAAGGGAATGCATGGGTGTCGTTTTGTCACAAAAGTTTGAGAGGCAAGAACAGGTCATAGCCTATGCCAACAATGGATTATTTCTTGTGTAGAAGAACTTCCATTCAATGGAAGGGGAGTGTTATGCTCTTATATGGGGCATAATGCATTTATATCAATACTTGCACCAAATTTTCTTCCTTTTAAAAACAAACCATAAGCCCTTGGAATGGCTTGTAACTGTCTCAAATGCATATGGATGTAGAGGGAGATGGATCTTTATGCTGCATGACTTTCATTTCAAGATAATCCATAGGGCAATCTAGCTAAACATGTCAATGTGGATGCTTTGAGTAGAAACCCAATTGGCAAGTATGAAGTTGATAAAATTTTTAAAGGTGAAATTTAGGATTTGGATGGGATTACACAAGATGTTTCCATCTCTCCCACTACTAAAGGAAATGAAACAATCAATAATCTCTTCACATTGATTACAAAAGAGGATGCAACATTGGACCACACCAAGGGACAAATTCATAAGGGAAAAGATATAATTATTTATCAAGATGAGGAACAAGATCAAAGGATGCTTGTTAAACAATAGGGATTAGAATACACTTTACAAGGATACTAGAATCTTGCCCATGAACCACAAACTTTGGTTGATAAGGCCAAGATCAAGATTATCGTGGAACAAGAAATGGACGGGGATGAACCAAACCATTTTTTGGAAGTCTAGGAAGATCCTTTGAATATGAAACTACTCACTAGTGGTTCATTAGACCCAAATGAATGCACTTTTATTGACATTGAGAGAGTAAGGAAGAGAGTGATGAAATATCATTGGTAAGAAGACAAGTTATATTTTAAAAATTTGGTGGTTTTAAAACCTAAGGATAGATTTTTGATATTGAAGAAAATGCATAATGAGATTGGGCATTTAGGTGAAGCAAGAACGTTTGTTGAAATTAAAAATCAATTTTTTTGGCATGATAGGACATAATCTATTAAAGAATTTGCCAGATTGTGTGACAAATGCCAATTGGCCAAATAGATTGGCAATTTAAGGTCTGGGGTGGAAGGTATGAAAAACATACCTATGTGTGATCTATTCTATCAAATAACACTCTATATTGCAAGACCTTTACTTGAGACATCTAGTGGCAATAAATTATGTTTTTGTTGCTATTGACCACTATTCCAAGTGGTGTGAAACATGTCCTATGAAAGAGCATGACGTAGTCATTATAACCAAGTTCCTTGAATACAAGATCATATGTTAGTTTAGAGTGCCTAAATATGTTCTCATAGATAATGGCAATGGGTGGATGAAGGAGTTGATGCTTTGTGTTAGGACTACGATGTTATACACTAGTTTATTGCACTAGCATGGCCATAATGCAATGGCATGGTAGAACAGTTAATACAAACCATCAAGCATGGCTTGATTATTTTATCTTCAACCAATATACAAGGATGGGATATTCAATTACCAAGAGTACTATTTGGATATTGTTGTGGTGTCCAAGCTAGCATGAAATATTCACCTTACATGGTGTTGACAGGATGTAGTACCAAACTTGTTACTAACAATAGTTTGAATGGATTATGTGGTGTGGTAGGTGAATAGGTGTTTGAAAACATTGAACAAGCTTTTAAAAAACAACATAAGGTTTATGTTTATAGGAAGGGGTTACATATGTTTGAAGGATTTGAAGGAGAGGGCATGAAAGTCAAGATGCAAAAACTTGGCAAGAAGAAAAATCTTGCAAGTAGCTAGGAAAGGCCTTATGTTTTTGTTGCATACAAGGATGGGAAGGGTTCTCAAGAGCAAGATGAAGGTGGTAGGACTTGTATCATAAAAGACATGCATGAAAAACACTGGGAAAAGGCAAGAAGGGACTTGCAAATCTACCGATTTATAGGTTGATAATGAATCTATGAGGTCATAAATATTTAAGAAGGGAGTGGTGGCACATGTAACCTGAAAATGTGTTAGTTCTTTTTCAATGTGAACAAGACCCAATTAAAGGTCTAGATGAAGAAGTAACCTAATGGATGAAGAACTATGATAGATGTGATTGGCAAAAAATGCCAAGGGAGGGGACGGTTGGCCATTATGAACTTTAGAATAATCATATATTACTTTTTGACGTCTTTGTTATTTTCTTGTGTTTTTGTTGTTTACAAGTTATGGAGTTTTGTTTGTTGTTTTTCATGGAATGTTAGCACCTAGATCTAAAGTTTATGGTTGAATGTTGTTTCTTGGATTTTTTTTGGTTGTGTGGTGAAGACAATGTGGAGTTATTGAATGGAGGATGGGGCATTTGGTGGCAAAGAGGAATAAATATCTAATGAAGATGAAAGTTAAACATTAGTCTAGTTTTTGGATTATAATTGATCTCAATTCAATGATTGTTATTAGGAACTTTCAAAATGAATGTTTGAAACTCATTGTGTGAATGTGCTACTCATTTTGCTTTATAATTTTTATTGCATTAAAGCTAATGAACAGAGAACTAGGAGTCAAGGAATTAATAAGGACCTTAGGACATAAATGATGAAAGGCTTAAAAGGGTTATTAGGGTTGGTCATTGTGGGGATCTTGCTTAAGTTGAACATGCTTGAAAATCCTATGGGAATATGGAGAAGATTGGAAATGTTTGGGAGTTCTAAGTAGATTTGTTGTAGTGGGAAGTCCTGGGAAAATCTAAAGAAATCACAACTAAAACTACTTGTCCATGTCTTTTCCATCTCCAGAACCAACATATCTAACAATGGGGTATTAACTTTAAAAAAATTGTTTCTTGTTGGGACACCCACACTTGTAGACCAAGATAATCCCCATAGAGAGGAAATTTGAAGTGAGTTGATATGCTAAGGTCCATAAAGTTATTTTATCACCATGTTGTTGATGTGTGTAGTGTTGATTCCGCTAAATGAATGTTTTTAGGTTTGTTATGTTGATGTTTTTAATCATTATTTTACAATACTCAAAATACATACAAACTTGTGTGTACCCCTTTTTTAGTGATTGTATAAGGCAAATAAGAGCTTGAGAACACAAGTCATGAAAACACACAACAATCAAAACAACATTAATACATTAATAAAATTGAAGATCGTAAATTTTAAAAACATCATATACTATAAATTGGCTAGTGAGGTGCATTAGTTGCAACATGTGGAAAAAATAAAAATTGTTTGCCAAGCAGAACAACATGCTAAAAAATCATAATGGTCTATGTGCACATTGGAGGGCTATGGACACAAGCTGCCAATAATTAAACATTGCAAGAATTTTAAAAAACTGTTGATGATGGGTTATAATGGCATGAACACAAGTAATAAAAAAGGAATCAAAAAAAGAATGAAGACAACATTTCATGTGAAAGCATGGTAAAATAGACCAAAAAACTTTGCAACATAAATGGAAAGTGGCCATCAAGTAGGGCTTGGTATATTGAATTTTAAAATATTATTTATTTTAATGCTTAATTGAATGATTTTTTTTTACTTTAATACAACTATATTTGAAACCACATGTTTAAAGTAGGTTTGTATATATTCATCAAAATCAAACATATGTCACAACCTAAAAAGTAAATTAAAATTCAAGCACAAGTAGATTAAAGATTCAATTTATTTTATTTTTAAATTAATGGCATGCTAAATATACTAGTGGATTTTGAAAATTTTCACAGTAGAATCAAAATATATATAATGCTAATGTAAAAGTAGGAATGAAGTGTAATATTAACTTATTAGTTTTAGTCCTACTTGTTACCTATTTTTGTTGTACAATTTTTTTTCAAAATTTGTATTCAATTCATAAAAATTCAATGGAAGCATGGAGGCTTCCATAATGAGACTTAAAAAAAAAAATTGAACCTATTTGCTGATGTTTATGTTGAAAATTACCATATTAAAAATTTGGATTTGGGCTTATGTACTTTTTGGTCCACTTTACCATGCTTGGACTTGACAAGAAGAATGAAATCATCTCCTAATAAGTGATCCGCATATGGTTGTGTTTTCTTTTGAATGGCAATTGTTGTTGCAAACATGCATTGGCATGAAAAATGCACATTATACCATATTGAAGTAAGTCAAATTGGTTATGATAACATCCACTAAGGTTTGAAAGTCATCTTCCATGACAAAAATATATTAAAGTGGCATCGAATGTGGTGGGGACAATGTGGGAAACCTTTATCTGTACTTATGCTGCACTTTCCAAAATAATAGTTACAATGGTAACCCAAAAAATATTGTGGGCAACAATGTGTTCATTCCTTTATGAACATGAAAGCAAATGGATACTCAAATCATCAATGGTATGTTTGAACTAACAATGTGAAAGATGTGCAACCATAGGATGTGGCAAACCAAAACTAATATGTAATGTTATAATGAAGTGAATTGAGGATAAATGAAATGCAAGTGTGGTAGGACATACTAATAACCAAATTACACTTGTGACTAAACCTACATAAAATTAAAACATGTTTGTATGGCATTTGAAAAGACACCTACTGGAGGTCTAACAAATTTTTGTTCATGTAGGCATTCTATGAAAGAAGATTAAAGATACGATTGTACCACAAGATTTTCGAAGGGGGGACTTCAGAACAAACAACTTGGGGTAATAAAGTTTGGGTATCTCGCAATGCTAATTGGAAAGGAAAAATGTTAGTTTTGACATGTGTGATCACATCAAGAAAAATAGGGTGTTCATTTCACTAGAAACAAATGATAATTATAGGAGTGATTAGAGCCCAACATCCCAAGAAGGCATGGGTAGCAAGTTGAACCTCTAAGGGAAGGCCAACCCCCCTCTTAAAAAATTAGGTAAAGTGACTTGATGACAAGCCAAATGTCCCATTATAGTGCTAGAAAATCCTGCGCCTAATAACTTTTCCAATGTAGCCATGGTATGTGAATCCAACTCAATGTAATGCTACAAGATACTTGCCAAATGACCCATTGTAATGCCAAAAGATCTTGTGCCTAATAACTTTTCCAATGTAGCCATGGTACACAATTCCAACTCAGTGTAATGCTACAAGATACTTGGAGATGAAAATACAGTGCATAGTAAATAGGCTAGGCACTAACCATAACAAAGTGAAAATATTGCAAAGGTTACCTTTGGATTTGCAAGCTAGGGAGGCTAACTATGGTGTTGAAATACTTTTGAAACATTGTTGTGACAAAGGATCCACAAATGGAATAAAACCCATTGGTGCACCCAAAATATGAAAATTTGTGCGAGGTGTAAAAAAGCCTGGAGAAAGTGATGTGGATGGGCTTAATCCTTGTGGAAACCAAATTACACATTTTATTGGTTGAATGGAAAGTCTTAATGTTACAAATTTTTCTTATAATTGTAAAAAGGTGGGTACCATATCTAAAATATAACCAACAATATGCGTATCATCAGTGAAAAAGGGATAAACACAAGTAAGATGAGCTTTTTTAGTAGGGCAAAGAACATGAAGATGTGTTAGGGTGAATAATGTTTTGCCCAAAGGATCCCCCTATCATGTACTAAATTAGTATGAAATGATTATGAAATCTTCGTGTCGAAAAAACTATGAGAAATATAATGGGGATGGGCATGTTGAAAATTGTTGAACAAATGGGAAAAATTGATCCAAGGTGCATATGGAAGATTAAATTAAAAAAAAAGGCTATTCATGATACAAAATTGAAGGCAATATGGACATCCACTTGTATTATGACCCAATGTGGATGCAAATCCAACATGATGCAAACCTCATGGACCACCTTTTCACACCCACCCCATGTTGCCACACCAAATTAGCAAGGATTAAAATGTTCCACAAATGTCTCCTTGATTTAAATGTTAAATGTGTGGGCAATTGGTTGATAGATCACCACTTTAATCACTATGGGTCAGATGCTGTTAGTCTAATGGACCACTAAATGAAAAATGTGGTGAATGTACCAAAGTGAAAATAAATGCTTCTTAGTTTAAAATAACCTTTGTCTCTTGATAGAAGTCATTGGCAAAAAGGGGGAGGTCGACATTTGTTGATGGGTGAAAAAGGCAAATGGTTGTTGTGATCTCATCAAATGGGATTGTTGAAATGCTTGGAACCAATGCATGCAATGTTCAAATGTACTTTCCTATATGTGAAAATGCCCATGCACAACATAGTCATGTCGATGGAGCTGGAGAAGGATTTGAAGCCATTTTCAAAAATCTCCAAGAAATTAGAACCTAGTTTATAATCATGTGTTTTTCATGTAATGTTTCTAATCACTTGTTATGTATTGATAGAAGTGGGTGTGAGTTTCTTGGTGGCTTTTTTCACCACCTCATGAAAGAAAATACAAACATCAAGAAATGAAAAACAAAAATGCATGCCAAGTTGCAATGTCAAATGGGTTGATGGCATACAACTAAAGGAATACATAAGGCATGTTAAACATCAACACAAAGAGCATATGGAATATGGTGATATGAACAAGGGCATGGTAAACCCAAATGGAAGGGATCAATGATATTTGTGAATGCCCAAGTGGAAGAAGGGGGAAATTTTGTAATGTTGAAAGCATCGCAACCCTTATAATTAATGAAAATCTATGAACAAAACATGTTAATTAGTGATGACCTAATATTTTCTTTGCTATGTAAAACCAATTGTTAACCTAAGGTTAATCTTATCTTAACCTAGGTCTGTTATTTTAATCAGATGGTCAACTCAATAATGTTTTTATCGATAGTAATTTTCATTACTATTTGGGAGGTGATGCCCATTAGTTAGTTAATATTTAGGTTGAAAAGTCAACCAAAACCTTTTAAAAGGTGAAGGTTGGTTAGTCATTTATTTAGAAGGTGGGAAAAATTCTAGGAAAGGAAATGCACCCAACTAGATTAACAAAGGTTTTTTAGTTATTCTTTGGGGGAATTGGTACTTAGGGGTCAAATGACCCTAGGGGAAGGGGGAATAAGGCTGCCCTTGCCCTCAATGTGGAAGATTTTTCTTTTGTGTTTTTAAAAATTCTTTATTTCTTTGATTTTTTTGATGTTTTGTGTCCGTCTGCCCTTACCTCTTTTTCACTTCCTTTAATTTTTTTCCCCCTTCTCTAGGTGGAAACTTTTTAGGTTGCTCACTTTGTCTTCTTTGTCTTATTCTTTTTTCCCCCTCCCAACCTTTTCAATTTTTTTTTAAAATTTTATTTCGTGTGTGCTAATGGAGAATGAGGGGAAGACAAGGTGGTATGAACCTCTCCATCGTGACAATAAAGAGGTGTTCATATTTCTTGGGATCCGCTTGTCTAATTTGTTGGTATGTTTTCATTTTTGATAGGATAGTAGACGTGTGGAATAAATGGTAGGAGTATGGGGTAGATGGTATGAGGCTTGGACAAAAGGTAAAAAAGTCCTAGGAGAGTCATATATTTTCTAAGGTATTAGTTTTTCAAGAATTTCACTTCTTAGAAAGAGGGGACCTTTTGCTGTCTTGGTGATAATTTTAATGTGAGGTAAAATTATTGTACCTACATTTTTATACAAATTTCTTTTTGTTGTTATTATGCCATCCTACTAGGTTGTTGCCTTTTTCCACATATTAGCAAGGGGTAATAAATGGGGTAAGGTGGAGTCTCATTTAATGGACAATTTCTTTCACTTCATGTATAGAATTTTGTTATTCTTGAGTGATAAATTGTCCTAAAGTAAATTAGGAAGTGAACTAGGTATGAATTGTTGAACTTTCTTTCCCTAGTATTACATCATCTTGGAAGTAATTACTAAGGTTTAATAAAGGGCCTATTTACAACAATCACATGCGGGGACATGAAACAAAAGGATGTAGAGGGGGCTCCACCATCAACACTAATGGGTCATGAGGAGCAGCTCATGGCTGATGTAGGAAAAAAAAAGGTAAATGTGTTACCCTACTATGTGAAGGCAAAAACCTGGCTGAAACAAAATAGAGGGGATGTAAATGATAGGATTATGAGGTAAAATTGGATTGCAATAGTCCATGTGGGCCATCTCGACATTGACCTCTAATTATGATGCTCGTTGCCATTTCAAGGTTAGTGATCATTCTTAACAACGTCAAAACCGCCCCCAAACAATTAAAACCCTAAACTTTCATCTAATCTAGTTTCAATTGAGAATTGTAAACATTAAGCCTAGTAAAAGAAGCTAGATTGAAAACTAGACTCAACCGAAAACCAAAACCAACCAACATTAATCCAACTCCAACCCACAACATCAAATTTGATTCAAAATCTACTATTTGTAAGTAGTAAATCTTAACTTTAAAACCCTAAACCTAAAGCAACTAACCACATAGTTAGGCTTTTATAGTTAAACATGATGTCCAGATGTTGGTTAACATCCAAGTCATTAACCCTACTTGAGAAGATTTGATTTCACAAACTACTTTATTTTGTGGAGTTGTTGACATGATCACGACTAAAGTTAAGGATGGGAGATGTTCCAATCAGTACCCAACAAACATGTTTCTCCTTCTAACCATGGAGGTTTTTAGTGATGGTTTTTCTATGCTAGTTGTGCTTTTAGTGATTTTTCTCTTTCCTTATTTGATATGCTTCTTGCAACCAAGGAAAGTTTTGGTACTTGATTTGTTGCCATTCCCTGTAATAGTTCGACCTGTATGAAATCCTCGTCCTTCCATCTTGTACCTTTTTCTCCCCCTTTGTTGGGTGCTTTGTTTTATTGATGATTGGAAGGTTTTCAAGGACTTGTTTCCTAAAGCACTGGGCTATGGGCCAAAATTCTTAGTGTATTTTGGATGTTCCATTGCAGAGCTTAAAAATTTGTTGGGCTTTACATTTTTTGTAAAGCTTGATGTCATTATTTTGACCTTTTCCCTTGTATATACAACCCCCCCAACAAAAGATTCCATGTTGAAAATGGAACAATCCAAAAGATTCTTTATTTTCCTTGCAAAAAAATTGTTCTCTAAACAAGATATTTTTATGAAAACTTCAACATTTTTACAAATAATTTAATTTTGTGTCGAAGTGGCCAAGGTAAGTATAGTATTCACAAAATAGGAGGCATTTTCACAAGTGCCCAACTACCAAATGAATTAGTGGGCGGCGGAAGTAAAAGAGGGAGCACGGAGGTCAAAGAGAGGTGTACACCATCTGTCTCGTTTAGTTAACGGTATATGCGATTCCTAAGGAAAAGTCCGAGGCGGAAGTAAAAGAGTGACAACGGAGGTAAAAGAGATACACTATCTTTTTCGTTAGCAATATACGCTCTCAGGAAAAACCATGCGCACGGTAAAAGATGCCTTCTCTCTGCCTGCTCTCTCCTGTGCGCACAGGGACGACGGGAGACGGGACGAGAGAAGAGATGCGGAGAACGTGAGTTTTCGGGATGGATTTCTGCTTCGATTCGGTGCAATTCTGCTGTTGCAGACCGGGGATCTGCGGAATGGGAAAAGGTACAGCAATCGAGCCTGAAATTCTGCCATTTTTTTGGTTTGGTTTGAGGAAGACTTCGAACTGTTTCTTCTTTTTTGGTGATCACCAAACAACGAACGACTGTCTCCATTCTCCTCTCTCTCTCTCTCTCTCTCTCGTTGCTTTTCCTTTTCCTTTGTTGTTTGTCGTTTCCTTGATGCTGCTTT
>Ga0209208_10004931_pt1 | contig 18723 bp, 14 predicted proteins | sample S1TSphfallax_3_FD_187694 | JGI IMG/M metagenome (GOLD analysis project Ga0209208, IMG submission 187694) | Host-associated microbial communities from peat moss isolated from Minnesota, USA - S1T2_Fd - Sphagnum fallax MG (SPAdes) (version 2) | ecosystem: Host-associated > Plants > Peat moss >... | reverse complement strand
TTTCTCTTGCTTGGTGTGGGCCCATAACCTATTGGAAACAACTTGAAAACAAGCAAGAAATGAAAGCTTCAAGGTTCATGAAATGGAACAATTGTATTACAAGAAGATTACAAAGGTTGTATGCTTCAAATGCTACAATCACAAAACTATGGCTTGCAACAACTAACAAAGGTTGAAGGTTCTATGTGCACTCAAAAACCATGAAAGGAGAGAATGAAAGACAGCTCAAAACCACTCCATTATATACTATCTCTTAACCCTAAAATAGCCGCCACTTAACCCTAACCTAGCCGCCGCCAAACCCTAACCCTAGCCGCCACTTTAACCTAGCCGCCAATAAACCTTAATCCTAGCCGCCGCCTAACCCTAGCCACCACCAAACCTTAACCCTAGCCGTCGCCAAACCCTAAGTAGTCTCCACTTCTAAACCCTTACCTAACTATTATAAGGATGTGAAACTATTCATCCTTTTGATGAATGTTTAACACATTCATCAACATTGGGAATTAGAAACGAATAGTATTTCTAACATCTTGTAATACAATTGTTCCATTTCATGAACCTTGAAGCTTTCATTTCTTGCTTGTTTTCAAGTTGTTTCCATTAATTTGATCAAATAAACCACTTTGGTCAAACTGATCAGTTAACAAATACATGTGTCATTCAAGCCTTTGGCCTTTAGTCAAAATGTACATTCCATTAGTCAAAATGACAAGTTAGTCAATTTGAACCTCTTAAAAAATCATGAATTATAATAGTGCAATAAATCAATTGAATTTATTGTCTTTACTAATGCTACTATGAATTTCAGATCATGATTAAATCTACATGCTAATAATATCCATGGGTTGGTGTATTTCAACCATTTGTTAATTCTTTTGATGTGTAAAAGTTTAATTTGTCAAAATGAGTTTCTTTAACTTTAGGATGAAGGAAACTATACCTACATTTTTTTTTCAAAGATCAACATTTTTTTTATAACATGTTTGAGTTCCATAGATGTTAATTGCATATGTTTATCAAATTATATGCATCATTTTGAAACAATTTGTTGAAAATATTAATACATGTGTTAAGTGGTTATGTGGTGCACATGTTTTTGTCACTAACATTTATTGTGATTGATGATTATTTATATTATTTGATGTCCCAACTGGTGATATTTAAACAATCAATCATGTTTTTGCAAAAAAATCATTGTCACATAACATTTGTATGAATGTATTAAGATTTAATGAGTCATTCAACCACGACAATCAACATATATGTGGGCTATCATTTTTGGTTGTTTCTTAATATCCATAATAAGTAATGATATGATTGTGTACACTAAATTATTTAAAGTTTTTATTTTTATTGTATTTTACTTGTAACATGTATTTGAAGACTACATCAACAAGTGTGTGTACAAATATTGTTTAGGCTTTTGAATTCATGGCTATTTATTTACACCTTTCATTTTTTTGATAACATTTTTGTATCATTAAATAAATCAAGATTGATGTTTCGTCCACTTAACAAAACAACTAAAGAATGATATAAAAATGCAAAATATAAATTGAAAAATAAACTAGGTATCCCCATGAAATTTGTCATATTGAATATTTAATGCATTTGCATTATACAACTACTATTGAAAGCCATAACATACTTGCTATTTTATTTTTTAATGTTGTAACAAACTTTGTATGTTTGGATTCAATTGTATATTTTTTGAGTTTTTAAAGATGTCATCAAAGTTTGTAGTGTGTTATAAGTTCCTTTGCATTCATGTTGGATGATCTTGACATAATTAGTTTTGCCCCAAGACACGTTTGTCTATGTTGTATGATGTTAAATAAATAAATCATGTTTTTTAAATGTGCATTTGGTTTCATCTAAATTCATGAAATATTTTACATGCATTTGTAGTGGTATTTTTATAGTTCTATTTACCATTTATGGAACAATGGTTCCAAAAGGAAATAGGTTGGGAAGGATGCATGAAGTTTAATCTAAGTTATTATATTCATTAATCCATTTTTTTAAATATATGGTTGTATGAAAAAATATCAAATTTTTGGCAAACTATTATATGCATTAATCATATATTCATGTTGATTTATATCAATTCTATTGAAATCTATTCATCCTAATGTTTCAATGATATTGTAATTGTCATGTAAGGAATTTAGAATATGTGTATTAATCATTGTATGTTTCTTCTATCCAATATGATTAGATTTAGCTAGTTGAAGCACATGGTTATGGCAAACTTTTAAACATGTAGAAGTTTGCAATTGATATATTTTATAAGGGGATGTGAGGTACTAACAAAACGAACTACAACAATGTCGATATAATGAATCCAATGATAGTGGTAATACATTTTAAAGTTTAGCATTTTCAAAATCTTGTGCAAACTAATTACACTTCCTTTAAAGAAAATCTTGTGCATGGTTGTTTTACCAAAAAACTTTAATACCTTAACTCAAATAATATGGTTTGACAATGATAACGTGCAATTAAAAATTATTATATTATTTTTTATTTTGATAATGAGCCGGGCATGATCTTGATCCATAATCCAAAGTTTGGCAATTCACTTCTAATTAAACAATTATGACAATACTTACAAATGGAAAAAATTGCTTCAATAGACAAAATATTGTCCTTTGCAAGTAATATTCCTTCTAATTCTTGGTGCAAGGTGTTAATTTGTTTAAATGGACCAAAAATACCATCCAAAAGGTTGTTTTTTCCCCTATTTTAGAATGTGATGAATATGTGAAATATTAAAAATCACAAGAAATATCTTCCTACAAAATGAAAATCTTATATTCCAAAGCAAGAAGGTCAAGGGCATAACAATGAAATGTGAAGTTCATGATGAAGACAATGGGGAAAGTTGTGGAAAAGGTAGTTGTGTCTAACAAATTTGTAAGAAAACATTTAGTATCTAAGGCAAAGGAGTTTTACAAGATGTTATAATCGATTAATATGGAACTTGTTGAACACAAATGGGCAAAACAAGCTAGTTTAGAAGGGCTTTTGAATATTCAATGGACTATTCCAAGACTTTTAACAAACTTAAGAGGCTTTAGAAGATGGTAGAATCTAAATTCAAGTACCATCTTCTAAAGCCTCTTAAGAAAGAAAATCCCCATTGACCATATATTATTCATGAACAACTTGTCATTTCTTTTGAAGGAGTATTTGATGTTGTAAATACAACAATCAAGGAAGCTAAAATTGTTTTGAAGAGAATTGTGGGCATCATTTTTTTTTTGTCAAAAATGAACAATGGAGTGTAATTTGTATGGAGGAATTTCATCCTTGATTTGCAACCATGTTGTAAATTATTAACCAATGAGAACGTTAAGTTTATTTAAGCAACCAAGTTGCTATCACATTTGATTTGGCAAATATAGCCAATAAAATCACCTAATGTTTTATTGTTTTTATTCAATGTTAGTCGAACTTACCTGGTGGACATACCATTCAAAACATATTGTAGCCAATTTAGTACTTGATAATAGTAAAGCTACACCATGTTACTCATGACTAATGATAAACATTATGCTAAAGTGGTTTCTTTTGTTGTGAGTGGCTTCACCAATAACAATATCATAAAATGAACCTATACAAGCAACATGTAAACTCAAATAGTTTATTGAGGAGCGAGAGTTTTCACCTAAGCTTGTGACTAAAGATCAATTTTTGAAGGAATGAAAGGTGTGGTCTGTAATTGATTCGCCATTGCATGTATGCCAATCACACTAATTGAAAACATGTACAAAACCACCAACACATTGGGACAAGTTAAGTTTTGAACCAACTACTTTTCAACCCAATAAATAAACGCAAACCTATGCACGAGTTCTAATTGTTGAATCAAAGGAAAATAAAGAGACAAATTCATAAGAAGTTGGTTGTGGAAATCAAGAAGAACCACAATCGGAATAGATTCAAATAAATTATGAAGAAGAACCTAAGACCAATATATAATAGGTATTTGAAGTTCCCTAAATTGAAAATATGTTTTTGAAGTAATTATACCTAAACAACCTGGTTAGAAATCTTGGAAGGATTCGCCAACTTGAATGTTGAATGCAATCAAACCAAGAAAAATCTATAGGAAATAGGTAGCTAGTTATAACCCTATAATCTATAATTGACCACATGCAACAAACCTCAAGTAATTGAAAGAAGGAATTGTAGTAAAGGGACAATTGGTTAAGGTCCAATGGTTAACCTAAAAACCATAACCTAACCTTGAGGGTGATTCAAGATGAGCAAGCTATGAGGAAGACAAAAAAAACCTACAAGAATACAACAATTTTTAACCAATTCAAAGAACATAATGACCCAAAGTTACTTCAAATCGAACATGGCTAGATGATTAGGGAATACAACAAGATGGCATAATCTAATGTGGAACAAGAAAAGATCATAACTGATTTGAAGTAGACACGATCAACTTGTAATGGAACATTGAGCTGGAAAAGCAAACTCAAACCTTATGTGTTCAAATCCAAGATTGGAAGGCGCAATTTGAACTTGCAAATGTACATTTAAGCAAACTAGCAAAAAAATTACATGTTTAGATGCATAATAGGTTGAAGGAGTTTGAGGATTTGTTAGATAATACCTTATTCAAGGTTTATAATCATGTTATAGGAGACAAGAATTTTAAGTGGAAGCCCAATGGAAGGAATGGTGGGAAATAGTATAAGAATTTATAAAGGAGCAAATCCAAAAATACATGGAATTAACCCATGCTAATGAACATGTTTCTTAGGTTGGAACTACAAGCTATTGCATCACCTTTCTAAATTTCAAGTACATCTCACCCACCTTCGTACCTATTGGAAACCAACACAAAGGCAATAGGTGCAACATCATCATCAACCTTGGGATTTGAAAATCAAGGTGAACAACATGTTGTGAAAACCAAACCAACTAGTCCAATAAGAGGAGGAGCTAATTTACAACTCATACCTTTTTTTTTACTTGTTATGATTATTATTGTACCTATTGTTACCCCATCATTAGTGATCAATAATAGAATAGAGCCATTGGAGTTACTATATAAATGGTAATATATAGTCAAATCAATTATTTAAAAAATAACATGTATATAGAGGACAAATAAGAAGAAGAAACAAATAATTAAATTTCTATTTTCTTTTTAGACCTGTATAATGGAAAATTCAAATTCAAATTTTTTACTTTTGTGATTTGCAACTTGAATACAAATTTTATTTGGAATTTTGATTCATACATATAATTTTGAAATTTTCTTTTGGAATGTAGATGTTGTTGATTAATTGAACTTGTTTATGAGATTAAAATATTTTCAAGAATTTTGGTGGGAAACAAGCTAGAAATCCCATTAACACCCCCCTATCATTTTTGTTATTAAACACGCAATATTATAATTGCCCCACCCTTACCCTTTGTCAAACACCTAACATTGAAAAAACACAATGTTATAGTTTGTTACTAGGTGAATGACAAATATTCAATAAAGTAGGATTAAAACATTTGATTAGTTTGATAAGATTAAGACATTTGATTAGTTGGAAGCAAAAAGAAGGCGGTGGAGAACATATATGAAGAAACACAAGGTACAACAAAATTGATGCTTGAGGTTCCAGTGCTTCAAATGAGTGTAGTAGTTGAGGATACCACAAAAGCACAAACTGAGGTATATACAATAATATTAGCAACTTAGGATGAACAAATTGAGTGACATATGGTTGACATAGTGACTTGAATAACAAATTACTTTTACTATATAACAAGGATTTTGAGGATGAAATCTATGTTGAAGATTATGATGTAGATGTTAGAAACATAGACAATGGTGTGGTAGATATTAGAAACAATGTGGTAGATAAGTGTTGCAAGCAATCAAAGACATAGGTAGATTTGAGATATGTTAGTATCACGAACATGTTAGAATAAGGAGGGAGAGAAATAGTTATCCCATATGGTTTGTCAATGTTGTGGTACATGGAAGGGAATAAAGAGCAAGGTTGGAGGGGAGTTGAATATCTCACTCCAAGCATTATTCACATACTTGTGTGTTCTATGTGCTTGTGATTGCTCTGATACCACGCAATCTCTCCTCTAATCCTAATAATCTAGAGTTGAAGGAAGGTAATGTTACTAGACGAATGGCAAAGATTCAACAAAGTAGGATTAAGGCATTTGATTAATTTGATAGGATTAAAACATTTGGTTAGTTGGACAAGATTAAAACATTTCATGAATTTGATTTTCAAATTACTTTTGAAGGGAAAAGACTTAAGATGAAGTTTTGGAATTTGATGAGGATTGGGAGATTGCTTGTTACTTAGAGAGTTGTTGGAGATAGAATAGAGACACAATATGTAGTTTAGAGTTCTATTGGGTTGTGAACCATAGATATTCTTATTTTTAGATTTTGGATTTTTACACGTTATATTACAGATGTGATATGTGCAATTATGAGTAAAGAGATTAGTAGAATATTGATGTGGAAACAACGAGTCTACTTTGAAATTGTTGTGTTTTTAAAATGAATCATGAAATCTTTATTATAGATTTTGATTATTAAAGACAATACATAATTTGGGAATAAGGAAACAATAACTATAGTAAAAAAAGAAGTGTGAATACATTCTATAGAGGAATTATAATGAATAAAACCATAGATTTTATGGGTTTACTATTAACAAAGCAATGCAAATTGCACTCTCAATAGTTGCATCACCCCCTTTCTCTCATTCTAATTATCAAACACCCAATGTTGAAAAGGCACATCACTATAATTGCATCAAGCCCTTTGTCAAACACCCAAACATTGAATAAATGCAAATTTGTAACTACATTACACCTTCCACTCTTTCTACCCCTTTTTGTGCCTAGGGCTTTGTGTGTTGTCTTGATGACATGTCGCAATGAACAGTAGGAGGTGACAACTTATGATGAACAATGGTGAATGAAAAACATTGATTTCTTTTTACTTCCTTTGCACACATTTCAAAAATTCTATAATTTATAACAATTATTTATGTTTTAACGATGGTGGGTTTGCCTTGCTTACATCTTTCACTTCTATAAAAAAAATATCACAAATTTTGAACTAAAAATAAAAGATTGTTTCTATATATTTGTGCTTATGGTACAAAGTTAGCTACATAAGGCTTTACGTTCAATCTTGTGTTTTTTTTTTTTTTGGAAATCTTTGGTCCATTTGGTTGGGGATGATTACTTGTCATTGATATTTGTGGGAGATTTGTTTTTGTCATCATGGTTGAATTAGTGTGATGGGCAATGTTGGGCAATGTTGGAGTAGGAAAAGGAACCTTGTTGTATGTGTATTGTTTGCATCAAGCTTTTTTGTTGAGATTTTGGGGGATTTGTTTGAACAATTTTTTTGGTGGGTGGGGAGTAAAATTGCAAGCATGTGTGGTTTTTCACAAATTTCGGTCCATTGTGAAAATCCATGGTGGTGAGGTGAGTTAGTGAATGATGACATTTAACAACTTCTCATATCAACAACAATAGCTCCATAGTAATAAAACTTTCCAAACATACCATAAAACCTTATTCTTCTTGTAGGAACAATAACTCCACAATTATAAAACCTTTCAAACATAACCATAAAGCCTTCTTTTTCTTGTAGTAGTAGCAACTCCATAGCCACATAATCTTTTTTTATTTTTGTAACAATAGTAACGACAAGGACATGAAGAATGAGACTTAGACTTTGAATTGGTCATCTTTCCTTCTTTTCAAGTATGTATGTATGTCATTACAACAAAGTGCAAGACAATATCTTAGGGTTTTTCTTTCATGGAATCAATAAAGGATTTTTTCCCCACACAATTTGAAATATTTAAAACAATTTTTTAAAATTTTCATTTGTTTCTTTTCACAAATTTTGGATGTATAGGTGTTTTTTTCGTGTAGATTAATTTGACTTGGTTTTGAGATATTGAAATTGTAGAATTATTGTGGGTAGGTATCCCGAAAGATTAAAAGGCCAAAAAACATGGAGTTTCAAGAAGCAATAAACATAATGTACCCCAATTCCCAAACTAATGTGGTGTCTTTATAATTGTTGTGACAATTGTACCAATGACCACATTATTGATTAGAATCCATGACTTTATTTTCATTGAACATTTTTTTAATACTAATAAGAATTACACAACCTTAAGGGTCATCAATATGAAAGTCTAATATTATCACATATTTGAAAGTGCAGTAATTTGAAGACTTGTGCAATTTTATGTCTTTGTCATTTGAACTCATATTTTAAAATATTTTCATATAACAAAATTATCAACAATTTTATTTTTTCTAGGTTACCTATGTGTTAATATTCATATCTAAAATATACACAAAGGTAAAATTAAAATAATATATTCATTGTTTGGAATTAACAAAATAAATCCAAGAAACTAGTCTAAATTGATGTGATGAATTTTTTGATGTGATGGACATTGTCAAGTATGTTATGGTGATTAAAAACCTTGTGGCATGGGTCTTTTGATTGAAAAATGTTTTGGGGAATGTCTTTTAGGATTAATAAATTAACATGGGCATTTTATTTTAGTTTGAAATATTCTCCAAGTGTCATTGTAAGCCCTATGTTTATGTTTCATTATTGTATTGTTGTGTTTTGTGACAGACATAGTAGATAGGAAAATCTAACTTGCTCAATGTAATTGGCAACCAAAGGTCTTTACATTGCAATATGTAGCTACAATTACAAGCATGACCTATTACAAAATGATGGTACATAACTGGATTTTCCTAAAGGTCCAAAGGAAACCCATTGATAGTTACATATTTCTTGCCTTTTATTTAAATTTAGTCACAAGTGAAAGTGGGGTCCTATGTTAGGTTTGTAATTTTTTTATGTTCAAGTGGCAATTCATGTCAGCCAAATTATCCAAGAAAGTGAGCTTCCCTTGAATTTCACATGTTTTAAACCCATGGATATTGCAATTTTTATGATGTAATGTTTTTGTACTTGTAGGTTTTATTGAAGAATTTGATTAACAGTAGAAAGATAAAAAGTTGGGAAGGCTTTGTCCACATTTTAAACACACATTTTATTTGTCATTATACTTCACCTCTTGTTTTTGTTTTTTTTGTTTTTTTGCACTTCATGACAAAAAAATCTTAATTTTACACTTGTTGGACATATTTATGCAAGTGCTAGTTAAAGAAACTCCAATGGGATTACCTTGTATAACCTACTATGCAACAAAATGAAATTATGTTGCATAGCTCTCCATTAGCTAGGTGAACTTACTAGATCAAGACCCACATGTATCTTCTAGCTTGAAACAAATGTATGGACCCATGTGTATCATTTAACTTGTCTGGGCTTTTTTTTTAATGTTGCACAACATTCTTGGTATCCCCATTGTAATAGTTATTTGCATTTTTACTTTTCTTGAATTTTTAGCATTTTACATTAATATAGCACATTATTGTATCAAAGTAACACAATGAATCTTGAAGAACCTTGAAGTTGTTTCATTATGCATCCCACACACAACATTAAAAATATTCTTTTGTGGTTTTATTGGTTGTCTTAGGGTTTGTGCCCAACCATACCTTCTGATATTCCTCCAAAACTAGCAAAGCAAAGTTACTGGAACATTGTAGGGCAAGGAACTTCATGAAAGTTTTTGATTCAATTGGCAAGTTTTATAATTGTATCTCAAAAGAAAGACTTCTGAATCTTCTACTCAAATTTTCTTCATACCGTACCATCGTAGAATGTATCAATGTGTTAACTTATATTTTAATCTATGTAATAGTGTACCATATTATCAATCTATACATTTTGTTTATAATGGGCATAATGGGCATTCTTTATAAACCATATGAAAAGGTATAAATCATTCTCAAGTAATAATTAATGTGGAATAAAAAATATGATTGAGTGGGTCCAATTGGCACAATTTGATTTTGTTATCAAACATATGTGTTTTGCCTTGGTGTTTGGATAATATTTGGTTGTGTTACACAATGTATCCATGTATCATTACTACACAATGTATCAATATGTCAAAGTACTGAATTGATAAGTTTTATTGATTTTTTTCAAGTTTCCAAAAGATGTCAAGAACTGAATCAATAATTCTTTCAATAATTCAAGAATTATGGGAAGGCTATTGATGTCACTTACCAGAGTTGGACTAAAATCCATAAATTGATACAAGAGTAATTGATACAAGAGTGCAATGATAATAGAAAAAACTCCCTGACACTAGAAACATATTTGATGGTTTTTTCACATGCCACAAACAAAAGAAAATGATAATGTCTAGCCATATAGTCCTTCAAGAAAGAAAATGAATGTAACATGAAACTTGGTGGACTTAGATATAATCACTGTTGAATGGCTCTCTTGGGATATCAGAAGTGAAGTTGGGATGGTTATGGCATAGTCACATCCAAACAAACAAACACCTATTTTTAGTATATAGATCTATCAACTAAACAAAAGGCAAAAGACCCAAAGGCCCAAGTTGTGGAAAGTGCCAAGGATACAAATAGAGTTAGACCTTTCTCCCAAGTTGATACTTTCTAAGTTGAGAACTTCTGCTTCTGCTGTACAAGTTCAGACATCCAATCCATATTGCAACCCATCCAACCCTTGCTATGTAAAAGGTTATGGTCAAAGTTTGATCTACATTTGGCCAATGAGGAATTAAAGTTAAATTTGCTTCCAATTTAAACCAGGTCATTCTCACTTTGATGTTGTATTTGAATTCCATTTCCTTTGTGCCATTCTTCAGGTCTGTGGGAATGGCAACAAAGGGGCTGTAGGTGTCCCTTGGCAATTTGACACTGCTTCTGTTCCTAACTGCATGTACCAAATACATACTAGACAACAGGCAGGTCCTGACAGGTAAACATGGGTGAGGTAGGGTGAAAGCCCTGTGAGCTCACTGGGCTCACCCAGCAGAATCTTCCAGGTGAGCTGAAGAGTGAGCTAATCCTAAATTGAATCAATGTGAATGTTGAGACGCCTCAACCACACAGAGTGCAGAATCATGTGAAATGCATCATACCTTTTTGTTGGCTGGTTAAACAAGAAATGCTTCTGTGCTTGTTTCACCCTCTCCTACACCCGTATTTTGCACACCAAACTCTCATTAGAAAGGAAAATCACTAGATCAAATGTTAGAATGAGTTTCATTGATGGTCAAAAAATTAAATGGCAAAAATAAAACAGAACATCTCAAGACATGGAAGCCAAGAGATAGTACTGCTAAGACTCTATTCCAACATCTCTTGAGTTGAATCTTTTGTCCCTCAGTTCCACAGATGGGGGTTCTGACAAGTTACCACTGGAGTGGTCAGATTGCTTGATAATTGCAGAATAGACCAATTCCAGTGCAGTCTAATCATGCGAGGATGGGACAAAAGTGAGAAGATAGAGAGGGACTCAAGCAAGCAAGCAAACATAACAGAAAAGATCAGCTCTATAAGAAGGGAATGGGAAGATGATGATTATTCAGAGTGAAGAAGAGTGATTGATATGAAGAGATTAGTTGTGACCTGCATTGAGATGTAAGTGTCCATGGGAATGGCCTGCAGGATTTGCTTGATCATAGGAATGTCACTTTCATTGATATGGAGCGAGAACATGCTCCAGTTCAAAACATCACTGAAGGGGAGTACAAATCCATCTGCAATCACTACAGGCACACAATTGTTGTAGATTGCCTCCACTATTCGTGGACTATTCACCTCATAGCCCCCTGGACATAAGCAGTATCTGCCACCAGTATCAGAATCAGAGTTGTGTTAAGAATATTTCTAATCCAAACTGTGTACGCAGTGTTCAACTCATCGGACCTTGTGTATTTCTGGTGCTAGGTTCAAAAACCTGAAGTTTCCACTGTAGACCAATTGCTGCAAAAAACTAAAAGGACTGCAAGATGACCTGTGAGGCTAGTTTCTAAGTTATAGTTTTTGGGATCAGTGTGAACGAGATGATTCATTGAACGATCACAGAATAGTCACTGCAGAGCCATAGCTGTTCCATAGTGACCACAATAATGACCAGCTGAATCCAGAAGCTAGATTAACATCTTGAACGTATGAATTTCATTCCTCTGTGGTTGTAGCTGTAAGCTGACCTGCTTTCCTTCATAAGTTGCTGATAATTGAGTCCTGCAGGCAGTTCCTGATAGACTCTGACATCCTTGTCCTTCTCCTTCCAGTATTCAAAAAGGTGAGGTCGCACAGGACCATGATCACCGCCTGCAAAGAATGCCAAATAGGGCCGTTCGTGGGCTGGGGGACCACCAAGTTCTGTAGGGATATTGCCACCAACCAAATTGATCTCTGGAAGGCTGGCATCCTTATATGGAACATGGCCTTCTGATGAGTTTGCATTGCAGAGCACTCGAATTGACTTTGTAGCTAAATCTGGATGAGATCTGGTAATTTCTGGACCCTGCAGGAAGGAGGTCCTGAATCATTAACCTCTTTACATATATTTCGTGTTGCTTCTGCATCATCTTGCCTATTATGTAGTTTTGCTCCTGTTTTCAGACCATTCTGATCAACACACAAGTTTGAAATATAATCTAGTTGGTTCTCACTGTTTGTAAGACTGATTATTCATGGCGCTAGAACCTGTTTCATCAGACCAAAGGAAAACCTTCCTAGCAAGAAAATGCTATGAAGAAGCTCAGTGGTAGATGATGAGGACATGAGTGAATTCATAGTTGAATCAGGAATAGTACACATGAAGGACGCATACCCAATCATGACATGAAATCATGAAGTGGTCAGCACCCACACTGCGATTCCAATATGGGTATGTCTGTGTGATAGCATTGATATAGTCTTGCACAAAATTTCGGAGGGGATTTATATCCTGTGACTCTGCTTCATACAGATAGGTTACCATCATTGCCACACTGAAAGGCATGAAAAACACGTGAGCATGCTCCGGATTGGTTGTGAGGAAGGGGTTATCTCCTTGGAGTTCCTGAATGAAACGGCCTTCAACTGCATAAATCTCTTTGCATGGTCCATTATGCACCAGTGGCTCCTCTCCCTCCTCATAAACAAAGATCTTGAGCCGATTTTCCATCTCCCAGTAGCTCCTGTCCCTCCCCAGAACTGATCCAATCAGCCAAAACACTGCGTGAAACTATCTCTCCCCATGGCACAATGCAAATGGCCTCCAACATATGCCATGTGTAGGAAGGCCCAGCAAAGGTAGACAGTTTTACATATGTAGATGGCAGACAAGGTTAAATATAACTGTGGCTTCCACAAAACCTGCCACTTTACGATTTCCCGCCATTTGCTGCAACCATGATGTTGTATTACAGCATCACAAGATCATAAGATTGCAATGGCTGGTTTCAGTTGACACAACCGAAAGTTTGAAGCCCAACTTAGAACTGTGAATGACCATGATCTTAATGACATCCAGATAGAACGATATTCTGGTGTTGTTGCAAGTTTGAGTCTCTTTAGTTGTCACATCAACAAGTTGACATCTCATACCCCACTGTAAATTTCAAGAATTATGACAAAACACCTGCTTGAGAGAAATCAAAGTAAAGAGAAACTGTTATCCTGTTTACATCACAAACCAAAAGCAGTAGGAGAGAATTGATGGCACTTGCCTCATGACTCACCATCCCTCAAAGTAAAAGCTCAAATCAAGGTGGAAGAAAAAAGGTGGAAAGCATGGAGACTGGGTAATATAAGCAAAAGGGGGACATGACATACTGGCGAAATACGGCAGCATTCCTGTAGACATCCCCAAACAGTTCATCACTGCCATCAGTGGCTGGTTCTGCAGCAGCCACCTTGATCCCAGAGACAATCACATTCCTAATAGCCAACCGGGCTTTAGACAAGCTCTTTTCCAGCAGTTGCAGACTTGACAATTTGGGCTGTGGACTCTGCAACCATCACAATGCATGCATGACCTTGCTACAGTCTTCAATTGCAAAGAACAAACAAACCGGCGGTGACTGTTACTAGCCAATTCCAAAAAACAGTTTGTAAACCTTTGATGTGACAAACATGAAGCTTGCTTCTTCAAAGAGTTGAAGATTGGGTAAACAAATTACCTTGGCAACAGGGCTTAATAGAGGGGGAAGAGCTGTAGTAACAATTGGTGAAGACCCAGGAGTTCTGGACGCTACAGTTGCCTGAGGTGATTTGACTGAAACATTAATTGAAGCAGCATTTGCCAGACCTGCTTGTGACAATGGAACGCTCAAGTGTTGCCCAGTCGTCGGATTCCCCCCACTGGATTTTCGATGTTGCAGAATTTCCCCATGAAAACTATCCAACTGAGAAGTGTCGGAATACCAGGGGAGTGCAAGGAGGCGCCATTTGTAGTAGTCGGATACGAGCAAAGTGGCCGCAAGCACAACTACTGCGACAATTGCAGAGCGCACTGTCCAATTCCATCTTCGCATCGTTCCCAGAGTTTGTCCTGTTCAGCAGTTGCCTCCTCCTCCGGTTCACGATTTCCCTCAATTGCTCCGCTTCTTGTTACTCTGCATTTCTGCAGCTTTTCCGCTGCAGTTTTGAAGCGACAGTGTTGGTGCTTCTGTAGCCTTCCATAGAACCCTGATCCGGACTGGGAGTCGCTCCTCTTGTTGTTTCTGTCACGATGCCCTACAGATTTAGGGGTAACTGGAACTCATACGTCGCAAGTGTTGATCGCTTTCTTTGCCGCAAATGCTAAGGTGAAAAAAAGAACTTAGCGAAAATGCTTCCTAACACTCCCGCAAAATCTTACAAAGTTCATTTTTCCTGCTGGAATCCATCAAGAAGCTTTCCAAATGGAAATGCTGAGGAGCTGATGCACTCACTCGCGATCTTCAATCACGGATCTCGTTGTATTCTTCTGGGCAACCAACAGAGTGGGTGAACCGCCGCCTTTCACTATCTCTGCAAAACCGCAACGTTCTGGTATACGCTTTTATTTCAATGTCTCCGTCATGCCTCTTTCTTACAAGCTTCAATCAACTGTCACAAGCGAGAACTGGATGTTCGTCATCGCTAGACAAGCAATTGCAAAAGAAACAGCTGCTCTTTGCGACTCATCCACCCTTATCAATGTCTGCATTACTTTCCTTGAAGTTTGCAACTCCATTTATTGTGTTCAAGGAAGCTGATTTTTTTCCCCCCCAAGATTCTGTTTCTTGACACAGGACAAAGGGACGGTCCTGCTTCGCCGCGAGAAGTATGACATCACGCGCTGTGATTACATGCCGATCTTCCCTCTCCAATATTGAAAACAGTAACCAACCATTCTGCACACAAATGAAAATTCTCTCAGAAATCTCAAGATCAATGCGAGAGACTAATCATTCGCGTCTGCAAGTCTTTTCTGTAACTGAATGACGGCTGAACGACTGCAGCGAGACAGTTTGTTGATGCATATTCGAATGCATATTGAACACGTAAGACAGGTTGCTACTAATCTCTTTACTTGCTCCACAATCGTCATCGCTTCTTTTTATGTGCCAAATCTTGAAGCAAGAAAGGACATTGTTCTCGAACCAATAACATATATCAATCTACTGAGATGACGCATTGAAGCGGGAAATCGACAGTACTTCGACGCACATCTTCCGCCAGAAAGGAACAGAATGATGAACCAAGACCAGGAAAAAGAAGTTCACGCCTGTCAGATTCCTGTATTTTTCTCAGCACGGCCTCTGTTTCAATATCCGAAATGTGCAAAATGTGAGGAACGCGATGATGGTAAATCATGGAAGATACTTACACGCGGTTCTTAAATTGCACTCATTCTGTGCGCAGGAGTTTCTTGCTCGCCAGCCAGCCGCCAGCGTTTACGCCGTCGAAATGGCATCCAAACCACGGTAACAACGAAATCATTATGGAGCTGGAAGCATAGGGAATCGACTGCCATCATGAAGAGCGAAGAGGAAGAGGACCAAATGCGTGGGCCCTGGGTGGGAAAGTGTAGGTTCAGGTCTAAGGGCCGAGAAGGGGGCTGTTCTGGGAAGGCTGGCCGGTGTGAGTCGGGAGCTCCTTAAGGTCCGAACTCCTTAAAGGCCTTAAACTGCCCCGTTCAAGGTCGTTAAGTCCAATGTTGGGCGGGTCTCAGTTTTTGAGACCTGCAGGGTCCAGGTTTCAGAAGCTTTTTTGATACTCAACCTAGTTCTTTTATTACTATTATTATTATTATTTTACAACAGACCTGGGGAGAGTTTTAAAAAATTGAAAAAAAAATTCCCCTGGGTTTCAAAGTGCCTGTTCTCAGAGAGTTAATGCTAGTCGGTTTTCAAAGGCAGTTTTTAGACAATAAGTATCAAAAGTTCTGGTATTTTAAATTTTGATTTTTTATTTAATTTTTTAAAAATCATTACAAAACCTTTAAAAATGGAAAATCAAATAAATTCTGTGAACATTTTTATATGTTCGAAAGTTCATTTCATTCAAAAGAATCTTCAAACTCTTCTACTATCTCAAAATTAAAATCCTTTTCAATCAACTCCACCAAATTGAAGGGTGATTTACAATTGATTCTAAAATCATTTGGCCAATTTTTGTTCATAAATATTAATCTTTCTTAAATATTTTGATTGTAAGCAAATATCTCTTTAACTTTGTAAGTAACCTTACTAAAGAAAAAATCATTTTAGTCTCAATTTGTGACCCAACAATCCTTAGGATTCAGTAGACCAAAAAACCAATAGAAGGAAACATGGTTTCATTTTTTGCCCATCATTGAAAAGAGCACTTGATTTTTTGGAACCCCCTTGATAATGTTTGAAAATCAACATTTCCTTGGTGACAAGTTTTGTTGTTGGTTCAATTGTGTTAAAAGTTTGTTAAAAAAATCAGATTGGATTCTGCATTTATTACTTGATTTGCACGTTCAACTTTAAATTCTGCCATTGGGTGTGAATAATGATAACAATTTTAAAGCATAAGAGATAATGATCATCTATTATATTTTTCAACGATGCTCACCCTTTCTTTATGACCCATAAAAGAAAATACTAGACAAGGGCTTTTTAATCTAGGGCTTAACATTAAATATACCAATAAAGCATAATAAGGAGATGTCAACAAGCATAAATGGAACATAACAAGGAGATGTCAATGAGCACCAAGGAGATGATGACGAACACCAACATAACAAAGAGGCAATGACAAACACCAACATAGCATAATAAGGAGGCATTGATGAACAACAATAGAGCACAACAAGGAGGTGCCTATAAGGCAACAATAGAACACAGCAAGGGGCATTGACAAGCACCAACAAAACATAGTAAGGGAATGTCGATGAACACTAATCAAACACAACAAAAGGGTGTAATCAAACACCACATAGCACAACAAGGAAACAATTATCAACTATAAGCAACAAAAAAACAAATAAAAAAGAAAACAAAAGATCATAAAAGCTAACCAACAATGAACACAAATCAAAGCAAAAACAAACACTTGTGCTTTAAGCATATCTTCAAAACATTAAACACCCATTTTATTTATAATGAGAATGAGGAGAGAAAAAAAAGGTTAAAGGTGGCTCTATCACTACCAACTACCAAAGTAAATGACAAATATTAACGCCTTAACCTAATTAGTTTTTAATACCTTAATAGGGTATCCAAAAAAAATTTATGGAAAGGTTTCAAACGAGCAATGTTTAACCTAGTGAAAACCTCTAAATAGGTTTCAAAAAGGCCATCACCCTTAATGGTACCCTAAGGTATACAAGGTGAAAATCGACTTGAAACCTTGGTTAGTTTTCATTATGTTTTAATATCCAACTAACATTGGTTAAGTCTAACGTAAAAAACCTTAGGTGGGATAGTCCCCACTACAATTAAGGGGATTAGGAGAAGGTTATAATCAAGTCCAGTCATTTAGTCCTGCATTTTGAGAATTCCCCCAACCTTTGGTAAATTTTTGAAATTTTTGGAAATTTCACCAACTCATGGTGAATTTTAATGTTTTTGACGAATTTGAATTATTGTAATAAAAAGGCAACTTCAACACATATATGTCGAATAATTAATTAATTATAATATTTCATATTGGAAAATGGATTTTTAAAAATATTTCCAAAAAAAAAATCTTCACAAAAAATTGTTCTCAAAGAATTTCAACATTTTTCTACAAACAACATAATTAATGTCAAAGTTGCCAAGGTAGTTAGCAAAATATTTTTGAGATAAAATTGGAAAATCGCATTGAAAGTTATTTTTTTATGAATTAAAACATTGGGGGGAAAAGACATTTTCAACACTACATGGCTTGGAGTGTTGTGAAGGTATTGGTTTCCAATCTTAAATTTGGGTTTTTGTGATAGGGACTGCAGCTAGCACCCTTTTGTTGTAACTAACACAAAAATTGTGAAATTAGCCTTTTGTTAAATTTGGAACTAAAATTAAAATTGTGAAAAGATAATTTTTGAACATATGTTCAAGTTCTTTAAGGAAACAAGTTGATTTATTTTAAATTTTTTGGTATGTAAGTTGACATTTTAGTTAAGTATTAGTTTTAGTTAATTATTGAATTATGTGCCTATTTAACCCCATTTTAATTTTTTGTAAAACCTTATACAATTTCTAACATCAAGGGTTGTGTAATGTATAGATGAAACTACACTTGATTTTTGAACTTAATTCAAAGGTTCTTGAATTTGAAAAAAATATACAAAATTTGAAACCAAAAATTTCAAAAATCAAA
>Ga0209208_10004930_pt1 | contig 18724 bp, 13 predicted proteins | sample S1TSphfallax_3_FD_187694 | JGI IMG/M metagenome (GOLD analysis project Ga0209208, IMG submission 187694) | Host-associated microbial communities from peat moss isolated from Minnesota, USA - S1T2_Fd - Sphagnum fallax MG (SPAdes) (version 2) | ecosystem: Host-associated > Plants > Peat moss >... | reverse complement strand
AATTAATTTTATCCTTAAATTTTAAACTCATGGATATGACAAAATTTTACATTGTCTTTGTTGGAGTATTCAATTTCCTTGGGGGAACACTTGATCCTGTACATTCAAAAATCCCTCATCAACAAGTCTTCAAAGAAGGACCAAAGGAGCTGGGTTTCTGGTTTCTGTGGATCCAATGCCAAAAAGGGTTGGAGAGTTCTTTATGCATCACTACACTTCACAACTTGATGTAATTATCAACCAAGGGAGCAAAGGTGCATACCCAATTCCTGTCACCACCTGTGTTCAACATTCTTTGTTGATGAGGAGTCTGGAGCTAGATACTAAGAAGAACAGGTCAAATAGATTGATAGCACAGGTTTATCAGGTGTGTACAACGGTGGTCATGTGCATGAGAGGAAGCTGAGAAAGTCACCATTTAGACATTGCCATGTCTGCAGTTTTGGGTATACACAAACATCCACAAGATCAGCTGATTCCCAAGATTCATTGTTTTAAGCTTAATCAAGCACTTACTGTGATTCCATGAGCAAGTAACCTCCACCTTGTATAGCTTGTACTTGTGGAGAAAGCAGTCAGTCTTTTGGGTTTTTTGCATTCCACAAACTCTGCAGGATTTCTCTTACTACACATACCCTATCATGTAAATGTCAATTATTAAACTCTTTCTTCCACTGTTTAGCATCTTCTGAGCTGTGCTTGAATCATGGTTGTCCTCTCTTCAATTGGAAATGGCCTGGAAAAAACATTAGGAATTTTCACAAAATGATCCGAAAAGGTATCTGGATTAGGCCAAAGGATCATTTTGTGAAAATTTACCAGGCACAAATCTCCTGGCAAACTTCACATTATGTTTTCAGAAACTTATTACTAAGTTATTGCTTTTTGTAAGCTTCACGGGAGAATATGCCTGTAAGGGAGAGACTACAGAATGATGCAGTTTTCATTTGGTCCCACGTTTTGAGGAATGCTCACCAGGTGTTGTTGGGAACTTGATTATTTTGGGGGGGAATATAATTTCGTATTTTAGTTCTGTTCCAGGACTCAACTTCTCATAAGGGATAGACCCGTCATTGGGTTTGTCTAATCATAAACTGCTGGAAGAGAAATAGTTCTTGAGAAATTTTTTCAATGTTTTTCTTGAACTAAAATACAGTTTCTTTGATTTCTGTTATATTGAATTTCGTTTTTATCAAAATTTCACATCATAACTTATGGGATTGATTGACTTTCACATTGGGCAGCTCTGTGTTGAGTCCCATCCCCCCCCCATACACTTATATACATAGAAAAACTCAAAAGTAACACCAAAATAATATTGATACAATACTAGGTTTCTAAAGTAGGTATGCTATTCACTATAGTTTGGTCTTATTTTGAATTTCTTTAGTAGAAAAACCAATACCCAACTGTGCTTCTTTTGTTATTCTATGTACATATTAGACTAGTAAGTCTTCATCTATGTATTAGTACAACATGGGTTTGTTCTTCATGTGGATGAATGTATTTTCTCGTTTGGATTCATCTATGGTGCCAAGATGCAATGCAAAAGTTGGACTGTACCACAGTACAGGGGTGGCTTCAACACAGGTCTGCCAAACCGGTAATTAATTAATTTTGAAGATTCCATGTTGAAAATACAACATTCCTGCATATTCCAAATGGTTCTGTGTTTTCTTTCACAGAACATTGTTCTCTGAAAAAACTACCAGTTTGACCAAAATCTTGGCTAGATACTCTAACTTCAAAATTGGCTGCCACACGTTTACATATAGACAAATATGTCACTTTCCTTTAGTATTTGCAAGAAATTGGATTGCACAAGTCTATATTACTAGTTTGTTCTTAAAAATTGAATATTTTTATTGTATAATGGCATAACGAAGTCCCTTTCAAGATACTAATGCATTTGGCAGGGTGAGTCATAACTTCAAAATGTCAAAAGCTAACAAACTACCAAATACTTCATGTTGAGTTTCAAATGTTTTGATTTGGTTGTACAGTTTGTGACAACGACATTTGGACAATGATATAATTTAAGGAAACATCAATAACCCATGCAAGCTTGATCTCAACACATCAATTGCATGAAGTGTGTGAGTAACAAATTTCTAAGAGTAGCTCCACCCATATTCCCATTTGCACCGCTAGCAATTTTATCACATCCAAGATGCCTTGCTAACTGTTTCCTAATCGCCACCCATAAAGATGGAAGATGGGACACTACGAGGTGGGAGATTATTTAGATTCGCCAAATTCAACCAATCATTATACCCATCCGATCAAAAACAGTAGTTATATTTTGCAACTGTTTTGCAAGCACTGGATCCTGTGCTAGCTGAAAGTCAATTTATTACCCAAACCTGCAAAAACTTGACTATACTTCACCCAAATTCTATTGTGCAAGTCACCCATGGAGCTACATAAGCATGGAAAATGTATAAATGGGAAGTAAACGCAAGTTCTAGCCCCAACATTCGAATCTTCCATTCAGTAGCTAAATTGAATGCACTAGTATAGCAGAAAAGGCAATAGATTTAGTTCTGGTTTTAATCTTGATTCACCATGTGATTCTCTTACTATGGGAGGTCAATGTGCACATTTTCTTGGGTACTGATCTTGGAACAAAAGAGTGAACAATGCAAAAGAAACCCAGGTTCAGATCATATTATGGTTGTACATTAAAGGAAGAATCACAGAAAGTCAGCTGCATCTGCCAGGGGACACAAAGATTTAGCCTAGTACTACTTATAGACTGAGTTGAAGAAATTTTTAACTTGTAGAAATGAAAGCGATTACTGGAAATTTAAGGGAAAACCACACACGCAAAAACTCAACTAGACCTTACATTTATGCAAACTTACCTTACATCTTTACATCCACTGAAGTTGAGAGTGGCACCTGGCAACAAAGCCCACTATTTCAAGCATAGTAAGAATCAGATATGTGAAGTCCTTGATTGCTCAAAGAATGATCCTTGCACCACAAAAAACTGACAGACTGTCGTGTGATCTGTGTATGCAGATTGCAGAACCACTTTGGTACTTCCATGACTCCTCCGCACCTGGTAGAACCTTCCACAATTCATCCCTGTTAAGAAACATCAGTGGTTCTCCCCTGGGGATGAAGAAGAGAGATTCCAAAGTCAAAAGGAGCAAGCAAAGCATTTATATAAAAAAACCTCAAGGACAACAGTCATATGGTCTGAATCACTAGTACCTGCATCCACAGTTCACAGGTCATGTCGAACAAAAAAACCTCTCTAGTTCTTCACCAACAAGCTGTGCACCTACAGTTCCAGCAAAAGCACAGGCCAGCAGCACTTCACTTTTCAGCTGCATATAATTTCAGTTCATATAACTTTCCAGAGGTAATTTGGGAAACCACATAAGAGTTCGCTGAAATGGATTGAGAATCAAGTGCAACCGCAAATTGACAATGCTGAATCAGTCACTTATTGCAGCCAAGAGTGGAACAATTCCTAATGTAGCAGGAAACCTGGGAAATGTGGTTATAGTCTCAAATTCCACTCAATTTTCAAAATAACTCAATACATAAGAGGACAGAGGCCGTAGACCTAAGTGGTACAAATGGTAGTGTCAGGAAATTAAAATTACAAGGAGCCTCCATGGCCACTTTTTCCAAAGGTCCACATCTGATAACAGTGTCCAACTGTGATGGTGAAAGGATACCACTAGAAATGCTACAAAAAAAATGAACTTGATGTAGTTATTGACAAGACAGACTGCTGGCATCACCAACAATCGATGGAAGAAAGAACACCATCCTTGAAGGGGTGAAAGCAATTGGCATCCCTCACCATGATTGCTCTCCCAACTATTTTTCAAACAAATATTGTGGAAGCGTTGGCAATCTTCACAAACCTACAGAGTTTAATAATTCAGAGTTGACTACCAGGAGCTGTGTTGATGAGCCCCAATGCAATAACCAGTTTCAACACGGTGACACAAATGTCACACCGCATCTTCTTCTACATCATGCAGAACAAATTTAGTATAAGGCACTACCCTGTATCATACAAGACCCCTGAAAATCTCTTTAGTTCTGCACAATTTCTATCATCTGAGGTCATTGGTCTACTACAAACGTACGTATCTCATTATTCATTTCAATCCAGGTGCAACCTGACTGTTTCTTCAGACATTGTTCCTGTATCTGCTGTTGAACATTCTCGTAGAGACGCCTGTTGCCCCCAATGCAGCCACATTTGGTTACAGGACATTGCTTCATAATATTCTCTGCCTCCTCTAGACAGCAGCACAGGCTAGAAGCTCAACCATGCAGGTGTAATGTTCTGGTTTTGCAGAAATCGTGTATACTGTGGTCCTTGTGCCTTGATGCACAAAACCTGAATAGCTACAAGGTGACAGAAGACAAACAAAAGTGATATCATTTGGCTGTACACCTTCTTCGCACATCTTTTCAAATCATTTAAGAGCTTCCCTACCATGCCCATCCATGGCACATCCTAAGTAAGGAATTCCAAAAGACCACATTCCGAGATGGCATCTTGTGGAACACTCTCCAGGCCTCCTCCCTGCCCCCTCATTGTGTATACATGTCGACCAAGCTACTCCCCACAAATTCCTTTGAATCCCATCTGCTTTCAATGATCTGCTCATGAGCAAACCTGCTGTCTTCAAGCACAACCATGTTGAGGCATGCATTCAGGAGTCCCACAAAAGTAATAGAGTCTGACCACACACCATCCTGTTCGCATTCCTTGAAATAGTTTCAGTGTCTTCTGCCCTTGCCCACAATTCACATTGACATATCATTCGACAGCAAGAGCACTGAGAAGTTGCTATTGACTGACAGAAACAATACTGTAGTAATTTGGCTCTTTGACACTAATAATATTTTTTGTAGAAAGGTTGAAATCTTCAAAAAACAGTTATGTCAATCAAAATACAGAATCTGTTGGAATATAGAGAATATTGTATTTCTTAACAGAGAATCTTCAAAGTTTAATTAATTATTGGACACACATGTGTTGAAGCTGCCCCTGTAGTTTGGTACTAGGCAGGGTTTCTTTTGCATAAAATTTGACATAAAAGATTTGGAATTTTCAACCCCCCAAAAAAGAAATTTTAGTCAGATAAAAAAAGAACTGAGAGCAATAGAGGTCAGAAATATAAAAATACTTGGGACTATGCATGTCTGTAGAGGGTATTGCTTCATTCACTTATTTGATTGGTCTGCACATAAATAATAATATCTATGTTTAAATAAATCTTTAAATTTTAATTTATACTTCACTTTGAAAATGTGAGAAAAAGACAAAAATAATGATAAAGGAGATGCAGGTTTATCAATTTAAGTATTCCCTCCCTCTCTCCCCTCTTTATTTCCTTCATACGTTCCCATATGTTATTGGTCTCTGCATTAATAATAACACATATACATACTAATGCACACACATACATTAGTTCAACATTGGTTGCTACTTACCTCTTTGGCTATTTCTAGTTATGGACACATCTTTTTAAGGACGTCAATAAGAATAGTAGGCTACAGGCCCTAGTTGGCCTTACTCAAAGCCAAGAGACGTATGACTTGTCAGTGAACCTTTCAAAAACTTCAACTATCTTAAGAAGATTATCAAGTGATTTTCCTAGTGCATTGGTGGCTAAATTAACAGATTGCACAAAATGACAAGTATATGACATATAACCAATGTGGGGTAGATATATCAATTTTTATATGTCAAGATTCATCCCTGTAACATTAATTGATTTTTATGAAAATAAAACTATCCATATGTACATAGGCTTTGAATAATTCTCTATATGGGAAAGGGCAATGTATTCTTTGCAACATTATCCAGGGGTAGAGGTAAGGTAAATGAAAAACATTTGCTCTATTAATAGGGCAAGGTTGGGATACAAATTTATAATATATTTTAAATTTACATATCCATTTATGCATATAAGTGCAAGGTTTGAAAGTAGGTTAAGTAGTAATTTGGAATATAAATAATATGTGTACAACAAATTGGCAAGTGGGGAAAATTGATTGGTTGCACAATTTGCACGTTACAGACATGAGACATTACAAACATTTAACACATTTCAAAATAAACCTTTCCACCATTTTTTTTTCAATTAAAAATTTGGTGAATTTTTCCAAAATTTCATCAAAATTGCAGATCTTACAAATCATCACCACTCCTATACAACCTGTGGTAGGAACTGAATATCCACCCTCTACTCTTTTGGACATTTTATCAGTAAGAGTATCGGATATCAAACATCCCCCATATTACTGACTTTTCACAATTTGTCCTACAAGAGTCTTTAAGTGTGTCCTTACAACCCATCAAAATCAACTTTCTCAAGGTGGTGAGGACCTCCAAAGAACAAAGCAAGCTTCCAAGAGATTCACAATAACTCAAATCTAGAGTTCTAGACAAGAAGGTGAAGCCACGAAAATTCTAGGAAGGTGATTTGGTCATAGTGTATGACAACCACTATGATAGGAGGACCTTCAAAAAGTTCCTTTCAAAATGGTTTGGCCCATACATGGTCATGAAGGTCTTTTCTAATAACAACACGTATGAATTGGCTCATCTTGATGGGGAGGCATTTGACAAGATCAATCATGACAAGCTTAAACAATTTCATATTACTTAAGCTATTGTTACAAGGACGTAACAATAAAATAAGTGTGGGAATTGATGTAACAACAAAATAATTAATAATAATTGTAAATATAGTATGGATAAAAATGTGAAATAAAATAATGAGCCTCGTGGGCCTTACAAGAAAAATCTTTTCACTGGGGACATCAAGGTTGGTTATGAATAATTTAAATAACTATTTCGAGTTAATAATAATGGGAGGTGAAGTATATAGACTTGACCATATCTTAGACTCCAAATAATGTGAAATATATTCATAGAAAGATGAAAAGTTATAAGTGGCATGTGACGATTGGTTTGATACATGGGGAATAGATGTACATGAATGTGGTTGAATATTCATGTGTTCTTTCGTTCAAATATATAAGAGATAAAAATTAGAACTTCTAACATAATTTATATTCAATAATTTCATGTTGTTAGTTGGATCAAAAGACTTATGTAAATGAATAAGAATCCTTCAAGAAATAAAATCATGTGAAGATTATTATGAATATCATTGTGTAAACTTTATAGTCTTTGGTGAGTGATCCCTATTAAGGAGAATCTTTCAACGCATGTGATGAACTCTTTTGAAATGTAGTTCTCACATAAAGATTTGACTTTAGGCATGTCAAAAAACATTTTAAAAATAAAAACCTTTTATTTTTGTAACCTATTTAGTTATCAACATGTTTTTCATAATCATATATATAAATTCACTAGGTTTGTCTATAACAGAGGTTTTGGGGGGTGGGGGAAGGGAGAGGCCGGTGAAGCAACGGGCGATTTCTTCAGTTAGTCTGTCTGTCGAGGTCTTGAAATCCAGATCTCATCTGTCCATCTATCGAGGTCCTGAAATTCAGATCTCGTTTGTCCGTCTGTCGAAGTCCTGAAACCTCGATCCCAAATTGTAAAAGTAAAATAACCACCCAAAAACCTGCCTGGCTCTTTTTTTCCGGGTTTTCGTGAAACTCAGTAGTTCTGTGAGGTTTTTTTGAAATAACTAGAACCGGCAACGGTTCTTTGATTCTGAATTTTTTTCAAATACTCGAAACTTGTGATTCTTTGACTCCAAGTTTTAATTATTTTAATTCCCATTTTACAAATACCCAGACATGGAAGTTATTCAACATATCAAATACCCGCCCAACACTACTTATATAATAGAAATATCCGTCAAAATGATCCCTTGGGGGAGGGGGAGGGGCCTTCTTTCAACCCCAACCTCTTTTTCAATCTCTAAAAACATCGTTAATTTGCAAAGTAATGAGATTTTATTCAATATTAAAAATATAACATGTTGGAAGGCAAAAAATTGAATGCACCAAAAAATTCTAAAATATTTTATAGCTAGAGTACACAAACAGAACAACAACAAGAGTTATTAATTGGTTGAAACAATTAACAGGTACCCACTAGTATATACATAGGTGGGGAACACAAAACCCATGTGATACAAATCAATAGTAAAAAAATATTTTTTAAAAATTAAATTAAATTCAACTTTCCTTGAATTTTGGTTAGGTGATTTCTAATGGTACCACCCAAAGATGACTTTGCCTAAATTAAAATGACAAAACAAACTACCTTCCTTCACGTATACATCATCCAGTGCAAGAACTCAAAAAGGATCTTCCAAATGGAAGAAATCTTACGCAGTGGAAGCTCAAACCCCATGAAAATGAGGTCAAGAACTTATGATGAAAAAGGGTAAAGCCTTTAGCCCTTCCTATAACTTAGGCTACTACCCTCATGCCTAGGCACCTCAAAGCAACAAAGGACCTATAACCCTACCCTTCAATTTATTGACTAATGAATTAAACCCCATTCACTAGATGAATTCCATGTATAAATTATGCCCAAATGCATTTCAGGTGGATGTTGAATGACCCAACTAAAATAATTTTTGCCTTACGGGTGATTGAAACAATCACATGAAAGTTCATGTTATTTAAAAATGAAATAAGTTTCATACATGGAATATCACTAAAAAAAAATTTCATTTGTAACTGGTTCACATAGAGTTTTTCTTCTCCATTAAAATTCATCTAAATCCCATGAATGAACATCATAAAATTGCTACACTTTAAGGGATAAAATTTCATGCAACTTCAATATGATATAAAGATTATGTTTGTGACGCATTTGTTGAGAATTTTATTTTGTTCACAAAAAATCATCCAAGCTTCATTCATGAAATTTCATGTATGAAATGTCAATAGTTGTGTGTATATATATCATTGCAATTTGAGGGTCAGGTGTAAAGTGTAAACTAGTTACTCGTGTGACAAGGGAACATGTAATAGGTGGTAGGGATTTTGCTAGCCAAAAATTTGCTCCTGGATAAGATTAAAGTCCTACCTGATTCCATATTCCTGTATTGTAAATCATGGATAAAATATCACAAATGAAATTTAGATGAATATTTTTCGAGTGGAATCAAATTTCAGATAGTATTTCAGTTATGATCTTTATTTCATCCCTCAAATTTAGTGAACTTTAATCCTTGAAAGTTCATTGATTGAAAATTCACAAATGATATTTCATGGATGTTCATCCATAATATGGAATACAATCTGCTTGGTTATTTTGCGAAGTTCACAGTGCGTGTATCACAAGTCCACTCTGCCAAATCAGGAACCCAATTTGACTTTACTATTTTACTGAATAGCAAAGTCCACACTTTTCCAATTCTAAAGTGGATGTTGCCAAATCCCCCAGTGGGGATGGTTCATTCCGGATGATTCTATGATATCACAGGGTCACTAGTTATCTACTCCGGTTTTGAGATAATTAGTGAACTCTCTGCATGATCCTGCCATTTGTTTCATCTCTGCCCGATATAATACCCTTCTTTTAACAGTTCACCTACACCCATACCATGGTATAAAAAAACCCCAAAGTTTTCGGGGCAGCTTCTCAACATCGTAGATATATGGTCCTCCAAGAAATTCAGGGTCTCTTTGTCCAAATTTAACATTTCCCAGGACAAATACAGTCTTCAAGAGGCCTTACTCAGGGAGATGAAGGTTTAAGCTAGGCATGCATTGCTACCAGCTCAAACATTTTGAGTTGCCAATAGCATTTCAAGTGCGCACAAGCAACAGTTGAAATGCCATAGAAAGTGTGTGTTGTTGGCTGAAACCAAACCACCAGTCACCTGCGATTACCTACAGGTTCAATTTAAAACCAATTTTCACCTTCAAACCCACTAATGCTAAATCTATTTCACTCTGTGGACTGCCAAAATAAACTTCACCCTGCCCACAATTTTTTTAATTTCTGGGCTGTCCAATGCCCCATTTTTTCTGATCTAATGTAACTTCTGCCCCACAAAATCAGACTGTCCCTGAATTGTTTTTTAATTCATAGGCTGCCTAGACTTTTCCCCCACTTTCCTTCTCTCTTTCTTTTGAACACATTTTAATGAACACATTAATGTTTAAAATGTGCAACGACATTTCAACTGTTACAATGGGGACATAGGATGGCTTCAAATCTACATCACTCATTAAAATGGGTATTACAACCTTCGTGCAAGACCCCCAACATGATGTGGAGCTATTGCAAAATTCAATTCTAATAATGCATGGGAACAAGGATAGCAATCTCATCCACCATCTTCTTTCCAACTAATCTCCGAACTTGCTTGTCATTTCGCCCTAGCGGCAAATTTTCACTTCTTTTTTACTGGAAAAAATAATTTCCACATATACAAAGGATTTCTGTAACAAACAAAAGGCCATAATACATCAGATTTCAAAACGAAAAAAGTTAAATCGTCATATCTCTACTAGAGGTTCCAGTAGGGTTGCCAAAATATAAAAGCATTATTTTTCTCTTTTTTCTTTCATACCCGGTTCATAGCCAAATTTGGCTAAATCTTCATGTGGATGATCGCCAGTTTGGCTACACCACACAATTGGAAAAAGAAAACCCCAGTGCTCCTAGCTTCATCGATTTAGGGCAATTGCAAGCCAACTGGAATTCTTCCACCAAGAAATCCTCAAGCTGTGATGGTGCGAGAGAGATTGCAGTCGAATGGACTTCAGACGCTCCAGAGGGAATTGCATTTCGGTCTACTTGGGATACTCTTGGATTGTGAAGAGTGAGAGAGAGAGCAATTGCCAAGGGTTTTTGAGAAGTAGCAATGTCTTCCTCATCATCTATGCAGCAAGTTCAAATGTCCATGTGCAACATCTAACTCTTCTGAAGGCCAGAAAAGCAGCAGCAGCACCTCCACCAGCGCATGGAGAAGAAAGAGTTCAACCAGGAGGAGCTTGCTGCTCCGTGTCTGTTTACACCGTTAATCCCAATTTACCCATCAACAACTTTTGCAGTACGCCGGATTTCTTCCCAGAGTGCACCGAATAGAAACAGAGGCGGCCATCAGAGCTCCCGGCGACTGTAAGCTTTCTTGCGTTGTTCCTCTCTCAGTGTGTGTCTACTGCCTGCCTCTGGTGGTTTGTTTCCCGAAAACTGTTGATCTGATATCTTCGGAAGCGAATCGAAAGATTGCACACGCTGTATGCGAGATGCAGTAGGACCTCATCGTGACTTCTCTGTGATCAAAGTGCATGACTGGGAAGGAAGTTTTTCTGCAGTCCCTGGAGGTCACACAGAGAATCTGTGGCGGGAGTTCTTTGTGGATCCTTCGCATTGGTGGGACCACAGACCAGAGAAGGTAACTGAACATCACTCCTGTCAGAGTTCACATGTCAATGGAGCCATAGCTCTAGTTGGTGTCAATCTTGTTGCTCTCTGTTGGTTGTTGCAATCCTGCCCTGGTCTAAACTCGGTAGAAATTCTTTTGAGGTCCTTTGCACTGGTGGGCTAGTATCAGTCTGCTGGAGAAGGTTAGTAAATGAAACATGAAGATGGAGAAGGTCAGTGTGACTTTCTTTGTTATTAGGATACCAATTATGCCAGGATGTGGAGACTACATGGCTGATCAGCTTGACCTGGATTTCTGCTTGTAGACAAATGAAAGGTACCCAGATTTCAAACACAAGAAGACAGGGGAAGCACTCTGGATTGAGGACAGACGAAACCCAGTGGGTAGCAGCAGAGATGGCTGCAATGGTATCAGGCACAGTGCAATTGAATATTTTTGCATGGAATGAGAAGCTTACAAAAGATGTGAAGGATGGGCAACTGGAGAAGGCGATGCAGCTTTTCCAACAAATGCAACAAGAAGGAATGAGTCCTGACAAATTCACTTTTGTTCCGCTGATTAAGGCATGTGCTGGTTTAGGAAGACTTGAAGATGGGAGACTTGTTCATAAACAGCTCATTCAAAGTGGTTACAAGTCCAATGTCTTTGTGTGCAAGAGCTTGGTGGACATGTATGCAAAATGTGGGAGCATTGAAGATGCTTGGAGAGTGTTCAACAAGATGCCATCTTGAAATGTGGTCACTTGTAATGCTATGGTATTGGGACATGTGAAATGTGGACAAGGGCAGAAGGCACTGGAACTATTTCAAGAAATGCAACAGAAAGGTGTGTGACCTAACTCTGTTACTTTTGTGGGGGTATTGAAAGCATGTGCCAATGTGGCTGTGATTGAAGAGGACAGGTGTGTTCATCAGCAGATCATTCAAAGTCATTTGGAGTCTGATGTCTTTGTGGGGAGCAGCTTGGTGGACATGTATCCAAAGTGTGGGAGCATCGAGGATGCTGGTAATGTGTTCAAGAAGATGTCATCTCGAGATGTGGTTAGTTGCACTGTCATGATATTGGGACACATGCAATGCAGGGAAGGGCAGAAGGCATTCAAACTATTTGAACAAATGCTTTAGGAGGGCGTGCAACCAAACTCTGTTACTTTTGTGGGGGCGCTGAATGCATGTGCCAGTGTACTTGCCCTTGAAAAGGGCAGGTGTGTTCATCAGCAAATCATTGAACATGGTTTGGAGCCTAATATCTTTGTGGGGAGTAGTTTGGTGGACATGTATGCAAAGTGTGGAAACCTGGAGGATGCTTGGAGTGTCTCCAACAAGATGCCATCTCGAAATGTGGTCACTTGGAGCACCATGATATTGGGACATGTGAAATGTGGGCAAGGGCAGAAGGAACCTGGACTATTTCAACATATGCAACAGGAAGGTGTGCAACCAGACTCTGTTACTTTTGTGGGGGTGCTGAAAGCATGTGCCAGCACGGTTGCAATTGAAGACGGTAGGTTTGTTCATCAGGACATTATTCAAAGCGGATTGGAATCCGATGTCTTTGTGGGGAGTAGCTTAGTTAACATGTATGCAAAGTGTGGGAGCATGGAGGATGCTTGGAGGGTGTTCAACAAGATGCCATCCCAAACTGTGGTCACTTGGAATGCCATACTTGGAGGATGTGCCATGAATGGGCATGGTAAGGAAGCTCTTAAATATTTTGAACAGATGTGCACAGAAGGTGTACAGCCAGATGATACCACTTTTAATTGTCTTCTGTTAGCTTGTTGCCATGCAGGTTTGGTTGATGAAGGCATGCACTGTTACGCTTCAATGGTCACTGACTATATGATTTCTGCAAAGTTGGAACATTACACCTGCATGGTTGACCTTCTTGGCCATGCTGGCCATCTACAGGAGGTAGAGAATATGGTCTAGACTAATAGCACTTCCTAAGAACACCTTACCTATTATGTCTTTTGATGTGAAAACTTAGCATGTGTCATGAAAACATGTTTCCATATCAAGAATGTTTGACCTAGAGTGAAGCTTTTGTAATGACACAGATTTGCACAAAAGGAGCCGAGTGTGATTTTTTGTTGAGGTGGGCTAACTCAGAGCTATTCTTAAATAATCTATTGAAATACATATCATTGGGCTAGCACGGTATGACAAGAGAGGCTGTTAGGATCATTCAAGTGCCGAGGCTTCTTTTGCAATTTGATAAAACTTGCACATATGTGTCTTGCACAATAGGTTCTCTCATCCCTAACTTGCTGTGTCTTGCAATATCAATGTGCATGCACCTTGGTAAGGTGCTATTGAATGCTATGTTCTACCCAGATATGAAAGTAAACAATTGGAAGACATATGTCCTTAACATACTTCAATATGTAGCGAAGTTCAATGGACTAAGAATTCAAGTTCATGTATTGAACTCAAAACCAATACATTTGAGGTTATGGAGACATGGGTTACACCTTAGATTCCTTGAAATATTGAAATAAATCTGCTTCACCTTAACTCGCTAATAACACCTAGTGAACTACATCTTTCCATACTAATAATTTCTCCCTTGCACAAGGAGAGCTGATAAATTCCAAGGTGCAGCATGCTGAAAAAAAACCACTATAAACACAAAAAAATAGCTATTACATGAAAATTCAGTGTGCCAAAATGGTGTATAATACTGAAAAAACCAATCTAAACACAAAACATCATTAATGCATGAGAGAATCTATTGAAGTGGATGGGGGGAAGTAAATTTGTTGAGGATCTTAGCTGATTTTTTTGGGTGTGAATTTTACATAGTATTCAGAGCTCAAGTTTGGGTTCAAATCCTTTGTACAAAGTGCAAAACACGCAACAACAAGAAGATGAGTTTGGCAAGGGCGTTGCTGGCCATAAGTGGTACTCAAAAAGGACATGAAATGAATACTAAAGTCAAAAGACAGCTCAAGAAACTGGCTGCAGTTTGAATATGAGAATTCTAACCTTTGAATGAGCATCTCAATTAAATATGTAATCTGGCATAGGAAGATTTGAGTTGTAAAAGCTTTCCTGACAATGCCTGATGCCAATTCACTGCCAGGGGTGGTTGTTGTGCAACTTGCGAAATCATTGTCATTTACAAAACAATTTTTTGATTCTTTAAACACATTAATTGTCCTGGACCCAGGTCCCTTGATGTTTGAAAATACAAAAACTTAATTTATATACAAAGAAGATCTAGAATCTTGATCTGATGACCATTTTTGAAGTGTAAAGAGAGGGGAGAGCACTACATGATGCAAGATCTATTGACAACTATCTTTCACCAACTAAAACCTCCTATTCCCTCTCTTTCTTACCACAACCAAAATAATAGTAATGATGTTTTGTCTGTGACGTGATGAGCAGGAAAAGAACATATAAATTAGTAGTGCCTACAATGGTGCATTGATGTTGCGTCATATGATGCCATCTAACTTAGAATGCAAGTTCAATCTAAACTATAACCAAAATCCTTTGTATCAAGCCATGCCATCTCCTTGCAAAGCTTGTTGGTAGAACATTGCATTCATGAATTAACATGGACGTTTAGTCCTTCAAAGCTATTCTCTAAATGAGGGAAAAGTATTAGAGAATTCTGCAAAGTCATATTCAGCACAACATTTCGTATCTTGTTGATCCCTTATTTTCCCCTCACCCCCAATTTGTTGATATCCATAAATTTCATAAATTTAAAAAAAGTAATTTGACCAACCACTAAGGGGCTCTTTACATTAGAGGGCTTGGGCCATGGCCTATAGAACCTCATGGAACCTCTCTTTTTGGATGAGACCATTGGAAAACCCATGGGCTATGGCTCTAGGGCCTTTGTTCATAGTGTAAACCCAATTTGGACCCAAAAGAATGGACCATGTCCATGTTTCGAATAAAAAATAATTTTGTTAAAAAAAGTTTGAAAATGTGGTTACCTTAACTTTTCATTCATCTCCTTTTTTTTTTTTTTTAAATCTTTATTTTTATTTTTCCTTTTTTTTTTTTTTTTTTTTTTTTTTTTTTTTTTTTTAAATCTTTCATTTTAGCTTTCCTCTTTGGTTTTCTTCTTTTTCATTCTATTTTTCATTTTAAAATAAATTTTCTTTTCTTTTGCACCTTTCATAAATAATCATGCATCATGGATGAAAGAAAGAAGCAAATACTTGTTGTGATGGCTATGTATTGGTGTTAAAATTTCTAAAATTTTATTTCTAACCCTTTTTCAACTTGGGTTCATACCATCACCATACAACAGGGGTTCTCATTGGAAGGAAAAATCATTGAGCCATTATGCACTCTGAATGCATCGTTGGAGATGTTCTTAGGACCCATCCATCCATTGTAGCGAAAACCAATATCATTTCACTACCTTTTGTTTGACCTTTAGGCTTTCATGTGGTGATTTTTTTTTAATAAATAATTTCCAATGAGTTGTTGTGGGAGGGTGTCCTAACTAATATTGGAGAAGGGGCAATAATGATCACCCAAACTATGTTTCCCCCCAGCAAGTAACTTTTTTGAATTTTATTTTAGTGTTTTACAATTTGATAAATATCTTAATATCATTATGTAAGGCTAGCTTTAGCACATTTTTATTGAATATTTGATTAGTTTTGATGATTTCATGTTTTAAATTGAATATTCTTAAATGTTTCAAAATATTTTATATTTTCCTTCACAAAATCTGGTAGCCTCATTGATCGAGCCATTTTCACACCCTTAAACTTGGAACCAGATTAAAACACAAACAATGGGTCGTATCAAGATAAGAATAATTATAACTAGGAATTAGTGATAGATGTTTTTTGACTTGGACCCAAAACTAGTTTTCTGAAAAATTAAAGACATTTAAATCAACAATTTTTTATTTTTACGAAAAATTTAGGAATTGGGACTAATGATTCTTTTTAAAATGGACTCCTTCTCTTGCATATAATTGCACATGATCAATAGTGCATTTGTTTACAACTATGAAAACCTACCAAGTCCTCAGTCCATGAGTTCAAAATTCACATGGAACATGATTTTAAAATTGAGAACGTGTTTTTGGGAATTGTCCGACAAAAAAAAGGAAAAAAACAATTTGAATGAATCCTAAGCATTCAACTTCGAAATTAACATTGTTAAACATTATAACTTGTAATTTTCGTGGCACCTAAAGGTCCATAAATTGGATTTTATTTAGCAATGATTTGATCGTATTTGTGTCAGCTTAAAGTGCTTTAAAAAGTTTAAAGTGTGTGACCTTAACAATGGTGTTTTTTCAAAAGATCACAAAATTTTGCGTCAGTTGCCTCAAGTTAAAATATGCTCTTATGCAATTAACAATTGTGAATATGAATGACCATACATACCTTTTTCATTCAAATGTGTGGATGTTGTACTTCAAACATGCATCATTTATAAGTATTATCAAACACATGTATTGTGACCTAATAAAAAGATGTATTAGGCAAATAATTAACTGTATAACCCAAAAATTCACTTATTTCAAGCTTGGAAAACATATTTTTCTCAAGAACACCTAGCTCCAAACTTGATCCCTCCCTCATTTCCTAGACAAGTTCAATAGAGCCTTTAGGGTCAAAAGGCCTTTTATTAGTGAGAGGAGGAGGCCTACAATCGACACTAATTCCCACCCAATTTTAAGTTTCTTTTGGGTGGGGCAGCAGGAAAAAGTTGTGCTTGTTTAGGTGGTTCAAAGGCAAACCTTGCCCCCATTCACCTTGCCTTCAAAACTTGGGCACAGGCACCCTTGTTTTACAAGGCGTAGCTTTTGATGGTGCCCTGCCCTACCTGTCGCAACCCTAACTTGGCCAAGTGTGGGGGTGAAGCCCAACACTTGGAAGAGTTGGGGATTTGGAGTCCTCCGGGACTCCCGAATGTTCAGAGCTCGACAGCAAGGCCCAAAACACCTCGCATTGGGGTGTTCTTGGTGTCATTGGAAAGGTCTTGAAGAGTAAATATCGAAAATGGCCTCGCATTGGCCATTCGGACATCTGTCGCCCAAGTTATGGGCAAAAGAAGGGCCGGGAGTCAAATTGGCAGTTTAACTCCCGACCACTAAAAGTCGGGAATCGACCAGCTCCTGATGTCCGATTCGGGAGTGCAATACGTTGTTGGAAAGATATCGACGAGGGCTACAACTTCGGTTCAGACCTCGTCGCGATCCGAGGTCAGGGCGAGGAGATATGACCTCTCAAAGTCCCGGGAGTCCAGAACCAGGACACTTGGTTGGATTTCGGGACTCCAACTTGGGAGTCCCGGGAATTTGTGCCACTTGGATGTGGGTGCGGCGGAGCGTCGCAGAGTATACTATATGGGGGATGGTGGTAACATCCCCCAAGTCCGGGCCGTGGTGTGTCTTGTGGTCCGAAGTGCCCGTGGCTTGTCCCAACACCAAAGGGTGTCCCGGAAAGTGAACTAACCACTTAGGTGGTTTGTTTTGATGCAGATTCAAGCTTGATCAACTAAGTCCTCTTCCTAGTCTAATCCCTGGGCTCCCAACTCGACCCTCTACCCCTTTCTAGAGTTGGAAGCCGGGAGCGTGCTACCAAGTCTTAATTCCGCAACTTGACTTTGTGAGACCCTCAAGTGGGTTTTACCCCCATGACTTGGGAGCGCGTCACTGCCTAACAAAAACCCAAGATTTGGTGCGAGTCAGTGCCAAGGGAGGCCTACTAATGACAATGTCAACTTGTGGTGTGAATTAGAAATGAATTTTATTACAATCCTAATTAATTGGACAATTACTTAGTGAACTTGAATATAATTTAATCGTTCAAGCGAAAATGAATTAACATGAGTTAACTCCAAGACTTGCACTATCTAAAAAAGTAGTGGCACCCATGAGGACAAGGTCAAAGTTTTCGGACAAACTCTGCATGTTGCCAAAAAAATAATGAAATCACAAAACACTGGAAGAGAGGTCCACAAAACATAGAATTAGAAGGAAATAAAGACATGAAAGAAAACCAAAGGTAAAAATAATGAAAAAGGTCCCAAAGAAAATAAGAAAGAAAATTACGAGCCGGAAAAGGACAGGAGAGAGAGGAAGGCATGGCGAAACAGGAGGTAGATTAAGAAAATTGACCGTAGAAGGTCAAGGCGTTTGAGATGAAATAAAAATTATGAACCTGGAACCCCATCCCCGGAGGTTGAGTTGGGTTTCATCCCATCCAAACAACCCTAAAACGAGATTTGGGGATGGTGCACTGGTGGGTGCTGGGTCATTCCAGCCCAAAAAAAAAGGGGGGGGAAATTTTACAAGGCACGAAATAGATTAAGGGGAAGCTTCACGACTTGCTCGCCATATTTAGCCACTGTCTGTTTATACTGTTCAGGGGAAAAGGGGTGGAGTTGAATGTGTTTTTTTTTTTCTCCTTCATT
>Ga0209208_10004929_pt1 | contig 18729 bp, 6 predicted proteins | sample S1TSphfallax_3_FD_187694 | JGI IMG/M metagenome (GOLD analysis project Ga0209208, IMG submission 187694) | Host-associated microbial communities from peat moss isolated from Minnesota, USA - S1T2_Fd - Sphagnum fallax MG (SPAdes) (version 2) | ecosystem: Host-associated > Plants > Peat moss >... | reverse complement strand
GTCCCAAAATTCCAAAAATTAAGACTTTTAAGACTTTGGAAACTCATAACTTCTTGTGAAAACCTCTGATTGAGTTGAGGTCTAAAGCAAAGTTGTAGCCCTCGTTGAAAGCTTTTCAATAGTATGTGGCATGTCACTTGCACGAAAGTAAATCAGGGCGATTCCTGACTTTTAGTGGTCAGGAGTCAAATTGCCAATTTGATTCCCAACCCTTCTTTTGACCATAACTTATGTTTAAAGTAGCCGAATGGGTCATGAGAGCCTATTTTAGACATCTAAGTCTCAAGATCTTTCCAATGTTATAAGGACCTCTTCAATCCAATTAACTTTGACCCTTGAAATCGCCCTCTAAAAATTTAGAAATCCATTTTGACTCCAACTCCCAAAATGGGAGTTCACTTAGGAATGTGGGGGGTTCATGCCTTCACATTCTCCAACACTCTTGGAAGCATGAAATGTAGCTTTTGGGCTTCACTTTTGGCCCACACATTTGCAAGCCCTTTCCTTGGTCGCAAGCCCAAGACTAAGGTTGTGACACATTCGGGGCACCATGCTACTCTCAAAACATATGACATCCCAATGTGCCATTTTTTTCCCCCCATGTAGCACAAAGGAAAGGTGTTTATTGAGTCATTATTATAATCGGTGACCCACTTCATGTGGATTTGTTGATGGTCACATATCAACAATCCACTCTATGACCAAAAATCATCACCAATGAAAGTGTTGTTGTCACAATATAATTTATACAATTAACCTTGGTAAACCTTTATTGTTACAATGAAATCATTAATGAAAACATCTCACATTTGAGTAAACTTCAACAAAACACCAATTGTTTTCATCAAGGGAAACACAGTAGCAAGTCCAAGAAGTAGATGGGTGTTTATGAACATGCCCAAATTAATGTAAAACAAAAGGACCTCCAACAAAATGCCACATTAAAATGAATTTAGATTTCAAAATGGCAGCTTATACATCTTTAGCCCAAATCAAATTCATGTGCATCTATGATCTAAACCAATTACATCTATAGATTAAAAGCTAATTTTGATTAGAAGTTGCATCCCAAAAATGAGAACAAATCTAGCTTTATAATTTAGAATCCACACATTCCCAACATAAGTCATATATGAGACTATATATAATTAGGGATTCGTGATAAAAATGGACTTGAATTTTGAAGCTCATGAAAGGTGGAGTAGTAAAATAAGACTTGCAATTCATGCTAGTTAATTAATAAATAATGAAGTAAATTTAAACAAGGTCAAATATTTCCATAAGAAAAGAACATTTTCCTAACATTAAAAAAAAACTCATCAAATTAGAGAAGAAGTTGGATGATCCCCATTAATTTATACTAATTGCCATCACACAAGAGCTGAATTAGTCGATCACATCATAAAACACATGATGCCTAATAGAAGTTAAGCTAGATCATCCCCATTAATGAAGATTAAAATAACAAGATATCAAGAAAGTTTTTACAAGATGGATATCAAAACAAAGAAGTTAGATATTTGAGGTTTACTTATCAACTATCATTTTAAAAAGCTTCCCACCATTATTAAAGATGGAATATAGTTTGCAAAATTTGATTGCATGATAACAATAGAAAATTGAAAATTGCAAAAAAATCAAAAAGGTTTGTCAACACTCACCTTTTCCATTTGTATAAATGTCTAACAAGCTTGCATGATTACAAACAATGGCTTGTATTCTGACATGATCTTCTTCAAAGGATCTAACATAGACATCCACCGCATTTTTACATTCTTTAATATCTTATTGCCCTTGGTTTCCATGATTGCAACAAGTTTTTGAAACTTTAAATGGCACTTCAATGAATGCAAAAAAATAATTATGCAAGTTGGTCATGAAAGCTTCAAGTCGAGTAAAAAGGGTCCGGGTGCAAGTAACCACATAAAAGCCAAAAACCATGTTGGATAGTGGTGGAAATTGTGAACTTTTTTACATATGTTTTTTTTTACATTTAAAAGTTATGTTAATCATTCCAAGTTGTGTTAAATGACTAATATGAATGTTGAAGAATTCAAATTATTAAATTATTAAATTAAATTTTTGGTTTTTGTTTTGAAAAAAGATGTTTGAACTTGAATACGTGCTATGTCAAATTATAGTTAATTTTACAAAGGACTAGGTAAAGGACTATTGTAATAACATAATTTTGATGGTAAAAAAATTTAAATGATAGTAACCTACTGCCCACGTTCAAAAAACATTCACAATTAAAAAGATATTGAATTTTAAAATTTTCCTTTACCATATGTAAATGGGGTGTAATGTACATGATATAAATTTTTAAAATAATAATAATGATACAAAATAAAATAAAATAGTTAGCATATTTTAGTATGATTCAAAATATGATAAAATTTCAACAAAATTTGCGCACGTTGAAAAATTGATATTTATTCAACAATGATTAGTTTAAAACATGTGATCTATTGGGACAACTATATGTATTTTTAATAACAAGTTACAAAATATTTCATTCAAAAATCCTTTCATATGAAAAAGTGAAAAATGACCAAAAAAATTCACATTCCTTTTGTAAAGTAACCCCATTGGCTCCTTTGTGTGTATTTGCACTTGAATAATTAAGCAAAGACTAAATTGCAAGGTTAGTCCTATGAACATCACATTGGACACCCACTAAAAAGGGTTCCCAAGCATCTTTTATTTGCCTTGTAATTTGTATTTTCCCCCACTCGAAAAACAAAAGCCCCATCTACACCAAAGCATAATTTTTTTTTTTGCCACATCCTCCTTTGTTAACCCCCCACATTTCATTAAGGCAACCTTGATACTTAAGTGAGATTAGAAAAGCTCGATCCATCCACAATCCATTTGACTTGAAACAAATTTGCCTTGTGAATTCGTACATGGATTTTAAATTGAGTTTTCTCCACCTTTTGCTAGAGGTTCATGGAATGTACTATTGTTTTTTCAAAGGATCCTTTTACCAAATTTTCCAATTGCTTTTCTTTTAGACTAGTGAAACAATTGAATGTGAATTTTCCAATTGGTTTTGGAGGACATGTAAGAACCTTGCCAATTCGATCCAAATATTGCACCTTTCCCATTCAAGGACACTTTGCTAGAGTTGGAACACCTTGTCCATCAACAACAAGGTGCTCATGCATTCTTTTGTTAGTTCCATGTTGATAATCAACATGTCGAATGTCTTTTCTAATTTTTGTAAAAGGTATCGAGGAATTAACTTCTACTTTTAAGTTAAATGGATTTGTTATTGTGATGTTACTGGGAACCTTTTACTCCTCAAAATGACGAAATAACACATCTAGATTTGGTAATGATTTGAAGTAGGTTTTCCATATTTGACATGAATGGGCAAGGTTTTCCTTATAAGAAGGTTTAATGTTCAATCCACAATCCTTTTTGTTCAATACTTTGGAGAGATTGCACATCCTCACAAAATTTGTGTTCCAAACCACCATGATCTCAAATTTGTTATACAACTTTTAAACAACATGGGATATATTATCATCCTAAATAGGATAAACCTAGTAGGCAACAAGAATAATTTATGACGCATTTATAAACATTATATAGTGAATAAATTATATATCATACATTTAAATTACATTTTTGGCTATAATCATGATACATTATAAGAAAAATTATATAATATAATTTCTTAAATCAAATAGAAGTTTGAGATGTGAAAATATATATAATTTATTTTTACATAAAATTTCTATCATAAATTTAGGTAAAACTTAAGATATTATATGTGTAAACATAATAAAATTTATAGTTCCACAAAATCAATTAATTATATGGAATAAATCATATATCACACATTTAAATTAAATTCTACTAGTAAAATTATGATATATCAAAAAACAAGTTGCATAATATATTTTTAAAATAAAATGAAGGTTTAAGATATGAAAGATATATTATTTATTTATTATGATATTATCTATGTATAAATCATGTGCTTGCATTTATTTTTTCCAAGGAATGCTTGTTGAAATGGTATTCAATAATGAAATTCAAATATTGTTCTTTTCAAATCAATTTATATTTTAAAAAGGAAAATCAATTTTGTGTACATTATTGAAAGAATTTTAAGAATAAAATTTAATATTTTCATTTGGACAAAATCTTAATTATGTATCAGGTAACAAAAATGATGTTTAGTGCAATGTTTTAAACAAAATAGGTTAAATAAAATGGACATTATTATTTTGTCACAACAAGTGGGGATGACGTGGTGGTAAAATAGTTGATCTCCATATTTGGGATTCAAGAATCAATTTTCACAAATGTTTAGTCGTAAAATTAGTCACAAAATGACAATGCTTTAGTAAGTTGGTTTAAATGGATGAAAAGCTCATCTTCATGCAATTGCCATTGCAATTTGGTGCCACGTATTGTTTTATTACAACCATAATTTTATGCAACTTGTCTAAGGCGTCTAGGCCCTATAGCAGGTGCATGTGGTAATTGCAACTATAAACTAGTCATTAATCCAATCGTTAGTGTGCAAATTCCTTGTAGTGTTTTTGGTGTTTGTTTGTTTATTGTAGGTTAATGGCTTTGGAAAAACATGTGGTGTTGGATTTGTGTGAATTATGTCATGGCGGCAGATAGGCTATGTTCTTGTTGTAAAGTTCTTGATGGTCTTTGGCAATGGTGGGCTTAACAAGATGCTTCAGTGGTTGGTTCCAAAGAATGGGCATGCAATTGAAAGATAAAAAACAAATTGTGGAAGATCTAAACACCTTTTTGCTTGTAGTTAGAGATTTTTCGTATGTGGATGTAATAGTTTGGAAATGATTTCCATTCTATTATTTGGGAGGAACGCCCACAATTGGATTTTAAGTTTATTTTATTTTAGTTTTTCTCCATTACACACTAGAATTTGAAGGTCAAATAGGTGTAGAACAAGAACATGAATAAAACATGTAGGTTTGGTGGAAATGCTAAATATTATTAAGGGACTAATGGGTTTGTTTGAATAAGGCATTGATGTTGTAATTTTTGGGATGTTGGGAATGTGAAGTGGAAACCCAAGGAATTATATGCATTTAGTTGGTGTATGCAAGACAAAGTGAACAACTTGATTACCTTGTCAAAACTAAAACAAGTAGATTTAAAATATCAACAAAACCCCTTATAAAATTATGGAACATTGAATGTTTTCATTTCAATGATTAAATATAATATATGAACTTACCGAGATGTGCATTGATTTTCATATTTCAAATTATAAAAGTAGGTTTTTCAAAATACAAATAGCTTTTCACGTCTAGTTTTCATTGTGGGCTTTTGGTTTCAAGTAGGTGTCAAGTAAATTTTTACAATATAGAAATAGCTTTTTTAATGACTTGTTAAAACACATGTTCATCTTCATTTCCTAACTTATTACATATCAATTGCATTAATGTTTCTAACCAAAAAGTAGGTTTGAACACATTTTTTCAGTTTGTTTCAAATGTTCTTTTTATTTACTTTTTAAATTCATTTGCTTTGTTTTTTTTAGAAATAGATTCTAATAAACATAATAGAACAAACTAATGTTAATTGACACATACTTTCACATAATAGTTATATGAGTAGCATTGGGTTGAAGTGCATATGTTTACTTTTTTTGTCTACTTTATCTTGCTTTCACCCAAGAAAAGATATTCATTTGTTGGGAACTTTGAGAGGGTTGTGTTGCACCATTTTGAGGATTTGGAGAAAAAGAAAAAATAATTAGTGGCGTTAATGTCCTATCTATTCATGTCAAAATATCATGAGTGCATTTATGGGGCAATGTTGGGTTATAAAAGAAGATACAATTAGTTAATGTCAAGTGAAACTATGATAACTTGAAGAGAGGTGGTATGAAAAGATTTGATCCACTATATGTACAATCTTACTTTTTTTTCTTGATAATATAGACCAATTGATCATATTTAGGAAGATGCATTAATGATAGTTGTTGTTGGGAAAAATTAGAGTATTGTACAAAATTTTGAATTGTTGGTGTTGTTATGTCATGTATTAGGACTACAATAATTTGTCACACAAGTATGGTCTTATTTTAAATTAGATTGGTACTGATGAAGATTAATTGAAGTGCACACAACCTCATTTTTATGCTACATAACCATTTTCATGAAAAGTGATGACGTTTTGTTTTAGGTATATTTGAAATTAATACCTTTAAATGGTTTTGGATCTAAACCAGTTTTTATTTATTTTTTGGTTCTTGGAATTAATGGGTTTTATTATATCAATTGGTTTTGAGTTCAAGGATGGTTTTGAGTTTTAATGTGACAAGATGATAGATAAATTGTCTAAAAATTCATCATTGAATGTTTTAGTTTGGGTCCAAAACAATTTTCCTTTTCATCTTGACCTCAAGGATATCAACATTTATTTGGCTCCACAAAAGTCTTCACCTCTCTTCAAAAACATAGTATCCCAATTCCAACACATCATGGTCAAGGACTATGCATAATTAAAGGATCTATATTGTCATTTTTTTACTTTTGTAAAAAAAAGGAACTCAATAGTTTTCAATCTTCCTCTTAACCCATTTGAGTATAGATGAAAGAAATTGAAGTTTTGTGTACAACTTTGGATCTTCCTTTGCAAAAAAAATTCATTTAGATATGACAATTTGAAAAACAATTTCATCCCTACATTATAATTGCATAGTCAACCTCCTTGGCCAAAATGGCCTTCTATAGGCCTACCTAAACTTAAGACTGTACAAACCTACTTATAACTTAGATTTGGACCACGACAAATACACCTCAAAAACCATCAATTCAATTTTTGACTCAGAATGACCTTTATGGCATTGAATTAATACTTCGAACATTTATTGGATCTATAACTTCTCATTTAGATACATGCAATTTTGTAACATGCCCATTCATTATATAAAAATATTTCAAATTTCATTCACACATTAGAGTTATATGTAAAGTAACCTTGTCTTCACCTTGTCTTTGGGCCTCTTGTCACCCCTACCCCCTCTTTCACTGGTATCCACAAATTGAAAACATTTTATTAAATCTCAGTATGAAATATTGAAACACAACATTTAAGGTTCAAGATTAATTATAGTAGTTGTTTATTTAAGAATAATGAAAAAATACATGTAAGAGTAGTGGAGGCATTTAGGAAAAAGGAAAGACAAGATGAAATTCATTTTACCACCAAAATTGATGGTTTTTTGAGTTTCATCCCATGTTAAATGTTAATGTACTTTTTCTTTTTTAAAAACTTTCACCCCATGTATGACCAAACTCATGGTTTTGGTGTTATTTTTTTCCTACTTTATGGATAACTCTACTAGGTCAAGTTTTAGCCACATTTTATGACGAAATCTTGCACCAATGCACAATCTTTTCCTTATGGGTAAAGCCAATAAATATTATAATTGTGCTAAATTTTTTTGAAATAAAAATTGATGAAATGGGAACTATTTTACCCTTAAGAACCTAAGCCTTATAACCATTTTATTTTTATTTGAGTCCTACTTAGAAATTTGATCCAATTTTTTCATCCATGAATTAGATTACAATTCTAACTATATATTCAAAATTTATAAACTCATAGTTCTTGGATAAAATTTCAACCAAAATTAAGCAAAGGATGATGAGAAAATAAAAGTAGATTGAGTTCAAATAGCACAAGGCATGTGTTACTCAAGGTTGGATTTGAAGCTTCATTAACAAACTTTTTTTTGACTTGGATGAATGCATACACTTTGATATGACACTCACAATAACTAAATTCATTATTCACAAAAAAAAAATCAAGCCAAAATGTGATTCTTCAAGTGAGAATGAAACCTCGGATGAAACCTTGCAAGTTTTGGAATTATAGTGTGAATGTGAGGATCCTTGAAAATGGGCACCCAATTCGAAACAAACTCATTACTGAAATTTTGACGTAAGTTCATAAATGAGTTTTCAAAATTAGTTCAATTAAGCTATGAAAGTTTATTGGGGTTAAGTTGTGGCCCTTGGGTATCCTCTTTCACACATAGGAAAATGATTGCATGGGATTTTAATGACAAATCCATCCCTAAATCTAGTTGGATATAGTTGGGTAAAAAGTTATTAGAAAGATATTGGATGTGTCAACTTAAGGAAACAAATAATTTGAGTGTCGGCAAAGTAAAGTAGACAAAAAAATAGTCTACCCAAAATCCAATTATAAAATGGAACAATTTTTGATATGAACACAAGAAAGTAAATTCAAAATATTTTGAAGTAGAAATATAAAACCATAGGGACTTACATTTAGTTTAAGGGAAATTGGATATAAAGTTTGAACAACTTTGTTATTATAAAAGTAGGTTGAAAGATAAAATGAAATTAACTGGGTCAAAATGGTGTTCAAACCCGCTTCATATTAAAAAATTGATATATTAGAATTACAACATTCATAATTTGATAATACATAAATATGTTTTAGGGCTCCACTAAGTTTAAATGTTTTTTAAAATCAATATTTCATCTACATGTAGCCCATTTTGTAAGAATAGACATTTTGTGCAAGTAGATTTCTTTTAAATTTTTTTATTTAATTCTACTTTCAAGATGGGGGTTTTCAACATTTTAAACATAAAATGAAAGATTATTATCATGTTAATTATTGTACCCAAAACAATTCTACTTTCAATACATTCAAACTTTTTCATGGCTACATGTAATTTGTTTTTACAAGGAGCAGTGAGATGTTTATTTTACCTTACTTGCACCCATTTTTTAAAGTATTTACCATCTAAATCAACTTAAAATTTTAAACACACCATTTTTGGTTTATCATGTATTTAGAAGTTAGGTACATTTTTTCTCACCAAATGTAAAATCAAGTGATATCATCATTTTTGGGTCACTAAAATTTGTCATCTAGAACTTCTACCAACTAGTTCACATAGTCATTATTATTTTTAGATTTGATTGAACATTAAGTTTTCCCTTGCTTCAATTAAATGGTACATCTTTATTGGTGTTAATTAGTGTTGATAAGTTATATATAATAAATTGGTTAGGAATTTAAATATTAGCTGGATATGTATTCATCCATACCCAAAAAATAATAATTGTTTGATATTTGACTTTATACAGTTAGGTGTGATCATAATCAAACAAGCCAAAAACCATGTTGAACGATAAAAAAATTGTCAATTTTATCAAACATATTATGTAATGCCACTTTAATATCATGTTGATCAAGGAAATTTGTGTTAAATGATTTCTATGAATTTTGAAGAAGTTTTTTAAATCATTTAATTTAATAAATTGATTTTTGGTTTTGGTAAAGGAAGTTTGAACTTTAAAACCAAATAATCAATTATATAAAGCACTAGGTTAAGTAATTTATTAATAATATTTTTTTGATGGGAATGTTTTTGAAATGATGGTAACCTACTATCCACATATGAAAAACATTCTTAATTTTAAAATTGTGGTACTTCAAAGTTTTAGAAATTCAAAATATAATTTCAAAAGTCATTTGCTAAATGTAAATGGGTCATAATGTGTATGATATATGAACAAAGTTGTGGCTTATGATAAAAAAAACTAAAGCTTAAAGTAGTTATTTAAACATGATTTGAAATTATGATCATTTTTGAAAACAAATCATAGAATTTGGCATATAATTTTGAATATGATTATCTAAAAGTGATAGTTTTTGTAAAAATTCATATTTATTAAAATATAATTTTATAAATCATATATATGAACAAGTAATTTATTGGGGGAATTATAAATATTTTTAAAAATGTTGCAAAAAATTCCTTTTTATGAAAAAGTTAAAATGTTCATAAAAGGCCCATTTGTGGTTGAGTCTGTTGTCATTGTTGGTTCATTTGATTGTAATTGCACCTAATCATCATATGCCCTTATGTGTACAATGCTTGTATGTAATTGTATCTAGCCATTATGTTTAAAAAATATTGACATCCAATCCAGTAGGGTTTTGAAAATGTCCAATATGCATTTTATTCAGGGTTTAAGTTATTTAAGGTTTAGGGAGAACTCATGATAATTTCCCTTTGGGACTATGTTCCACATCTTTACACTTTGTTTTAAGTTGATTACAACACCAAGGCTTCATACATCATACATTCTTGCTTCTAATTTTTTTTGCAACAATGGGTTTTTTTTTGTTTTGAGATTTGCAAAAATTAAACATTTCATTTCTTGTTCTACTCAAAGTTTCATAAGAAAATTAAGGTGCACATTACACTTTTAATTAAGTAAATTTTTGGTCCAAAATTTATAAGTCCTTTGGTTTTTTTGTTGTTGTGTTATGATAAATTTGACCCCCTTTTTTTGATTGCCCCTTCTTATTACATAAGTTTTTGGTGGGCCAAATTTTCCGTTTTCTCAAAAAAAAATCTAAAATCCATTCTAGGTACCCTCTTTATTGTATATTTCATTGTTTTGGTTTTGTTGTTTAATGAATCGACATAATTTTGTAACATCATTGTTTAATGAATCAATAAATTTTTGTAGCAAATGACTATTGATTAAATTTTGTAGCAAATGTCAAATTGATATAGTTTTGTAGCAAAGGTAAACTCTTTATCACTTTGTTTGTTTTTGTTTTTGGGAGCTCCAAAAGTTCCTTGAATATCTTATGTCTTTGTTTTTTGTATTTACACTTTTCTATGCTCAATGGTTGAAGAGTAGGAATGTTATTCCTTGAGAGTGTGCATGGAATTGATGAAGATGCTCTATCAATTGCCCCCACTTAAATGTGCTCTTCATCAATTTCAAATGTTGATATTTTGCAACTTATGGCTATAGAAGCACAAGTTATAACTTGGATACTTCATAGTTGTATGTCCATTTGTTGGGGATTTTTTGTTGTCAACAATAGGTTGCCTATGGATTTGGTGAAACTACATTGAGTCTTGTGATGCATAATTTGTAGATGTGAGCAAGCATTTGGTGATGTTTTGATTCAAAGATCTATTTTTTGCAAAGTTTTAATTAAATTAAAAAATTTAACGGTATAACTCCCATGAATATTCATGTGCAAATTGCACATCCAAAATTTATTTGTTTAAAGGAAACAACAAATTAAGGAGAAGGTGATGTTACATGGTGGTGTTGATATTTTTGCTTTGGTTATTAATTTCATGAATGTAGCCTAGGTGCCCATGCATATTACTATGGGTTATTATGGAGTTGATTAAAATGAACAATACAACCATGTGGTCCATGGTTATATATACTAGTCCAAACAACCATGGCTTTACATTCCATCATTGATTGTGAACCTTTGAAGATTTGTAGGGTTTATGAAGGTACATGTTTCAGGCATGTGATGTTTAAGGCCTATTAGTATGATACATATGACAACAAAATTTCTATTAAGTTGAAAAATGTGAGTGAAAGAAGTTTAGGTTGGTTTATAGAAAACCATTACCTAGGCCAAAAAGTTTAGGAAAGAGAGGCAAAAATGGTAGTATTTATGTTTTGGAAGTGGGATGCAACATTGAAAATTAAAGATTCCCATGAAGACCATATTTGCCAAGAAGGTCATTAATATGTTTGAAGAAACTCTTGAGTTTGAGAATGCTATAATTATTTGTTATGGCAAGTAAAAATCTATGATTTTACAAGAATGTGTACCTAAAGCCCAAATGTGGGCTATTGTTGAAGTAGTCACATTTACCTTAAATCATGTTATATTGGCTTTTGTGATGAATGAATTAGGGGCCATTGGTTGTTGTTAGACGCCTTTGCAACAACTATTACATTTACTATAAACATGAAAGTTGAATTATTATAACTTTATAGTACACTTGAAATTTTTTACTCTTTTAAAACAAAAATCCCTTTTTTCCACATAAATATGCAGTTGGAGGTTAAATGTGATAAAGTTTTTTTATGCATGATATGCTTACAACATAATGGCCATCATGTTGGATCCATGATTCAAGGTTTTGCACATTGTGAAAAACTTGGTGGAATGCATGTATGCAAATCAATTGACATTTGAATATGATGTCAAGTCCATTGTCATTCCTTTTCTAATTTTGTGCTTTGATTAGTTGAACCTTAATATTGGAATGAAGTTGTTGAAGTATCAATTGATGTTCTGAAATTAGATTTTGAAGAAAATATATTTAGCGTGGGGCCTTTAATTGAAAAATTTCTTGAGCACTAATCATTGGAGAATTATATTTGTTTAGGAGGGTCTTTATTCCATCATCTACATGTGCAGACCCACTAACTTGGTGGCACATCTATGAAGATTAGTTCCTAAATGTGAGTATATTTACAAAAATAATTCTTGGAATCCCAAGCATGGATCAAGTTATTATTATGGTGAAAAATTGGCTTAACAACCTACATGCCAATTGTAAGCCAAATTCAAACTTAAAGCAATGTTTTTGCCAAAGGAAAATTATGACTAATTGAAAAAAATAACTTTTTTGAAGAATTGCAACTTAGCAATGATTAATTTTGTGGGGTGTGGTTGGGGCAGGGAACTTGTGCTACAATTGGGCAAAATTTTCCATAGTGTTAAGGAACAATTTCCCCACAAGTTACTTTGCTTTGAATTTTGTTTATGTTAGGTTTGTTATGGGAGGTTAGGTTGTACTCTTGTAAGTTTTTTTTTGTAAGCAACATAATTAAAAATTTGATATGCATATCTTTTATGCATATATGCCATGTTTTGAAAATTGTAAAGCGGTGTATTCATAGTCAGCAAAGGAATTTTTCAAAACATGAATGTGTAACTAGCTAATGTAGTAGATTGAATATTTTTGAAACACATATCCTTCCTTTAAAAAAAATTGAAATATGCTTTATTGATATCCATAGGATAGGACTAAAAAACAATAACGGACCAACACTGGTGCCAACCAAAGGAAGGCACAAAGAATTCGTGTGTTACAGTGTCATTACAAACCAATTCAAATGTGCACGACCCTAATGTACTTCCCACCTTTATTGTCAATCTTGTCATCAAAAAATATAAAATCATTTGGAGCGCCTTATCTCCGAATCCAAAATCATTCTATGGTTTTGAATCAACACAAGGTTTTTGGGGGCACTCGTTTTTCCATGCAATCTTTTCATTGTGTCAAGTGAATTATTATTTTTGTAATTAAGACGTGCATGGGGAGGGGGTGCGGATGGTTGTGCCGCAAGCAAGCAAGCAAGAAAAAAGGAGACCCAAAAAAGTGTGGATAGATCCACAGTTCTTAGAGTAGAGAGAATAGTCAAAGGGGGTAAGGTTTCGCCAACAACCTTTAGGTCCTCGGGGACATAAACCACAGGGGTTTCGCCAGATTGGCGGAACTGGTGGGCCAAATTCAACCGACCATTTTCTGCCAGGGACCCACCATTATTTGTCCTACCCAACTGCCTGGCCGCCCGGGCAATCCTTGGGTAGCTGCTGTACTGTGGAATCCTATGCTAAGCCATTTCCATAAAAGGAAAAAAGTGGTTTGGGTTTTGGGGCTGGGGAGGACCCGCAACTATTTTTGTTGGCCTTGCATACAAAGGCAAGGATATTGTGTTTAGATTCACTATAGAGTATAGTTGCTCAAGGGATTTTGACCCCTAGGTAATAGGTTTATTTTTATATCAGGATTTTTGAAAGATGATATTTTGGCTTGTGTTGAAACTTGAGATTAGTTATAGAGTTATAAGATCTTGAAGGATTTTGATTTCCCTTAGAGGATTTTTTGAAGATTGTATTTTTGCATGGTGAAATATTTGAGTTTCCATAATTCTTCTTTTGCCTTAAGACACATTTTAATGTAAATGGCAAGGCCACAGTGTGACACACCCCTTGTTAAAAATTTGTATTGGGTCCAAGTTCAAACTAGGACTTGCACATGAGTGGAATTTTCGAATTTTCTCTAAAACCAGGGTTCTGGTGGTTTTCATCAATAGGGGATGTTGGCCTTGAGAAGTGTAGTACTAAATAACTTGTTGATTTTGGTTGTGCAGTTTGGTGATAATAAATCCCAGCTCACTGGTAGATTGATTTGCTTTGTCTTGGCTTCTTGCCACAAGAGGCGAAAAGGTCATTCCAGTTTTTTCGCTTCACACTCTGTGTAAGGGTAAGGCAAAAGGCCATAGCCGTCTAGGGACCAATGATCCTAAATTCTTCACTAGGGCTGTCTTTTGCACGTGGGTGGCATAAGAGTCCAAAGCAAATCATGGCTTGCTATTTTTAAATAGTCTCAACCTCCCCACCCCACACTTTTCAGCCTTTTCGTAGTCCCCTTGAGTGAAAGGGGACCCTTGTAAGGGGGTTTTTCAACAAGTTAAGGTGTCGGAAGTGCAACACTGGGGCGACAGTGAACTAGCACCCACCAGGGCACCACAAAGGATGGATGGTAAGTGGTCACAAAACAGTTTTCTGTTCGGTTCCAGTTCCTTAGCTAGCTAACCGTGATGGTTAGCTCAATGCTTTTTTTTACTACTTACCTACTAACAATCCACAAGTGGTCTGTTAGTAGGTAGATTGTAAAAACAGCCTTTATCTATGTATAAACCATCTATTTACCTAGTAATTACCTTTTTTTACCTATATATGAGACCTATTCTTTAGAATTTTTTTTACATACCATTATGATATATAAAAAATCAATGGTTGGAACCATCGCAGGAGATATAAAAAAGGAAGGCCAAAGAAAGGTCAAAAGATGTACTCCTTGCAGGGCAGAAATCTAGTCCTTCTCTGGTAGGAAGCTATCTCACTCATGGCCTTTCAAATGTCGCTTGTATGCAAATCGTGAGATCTAATAGTAATGAGAGGTCTAGAATAAGCATCATCTGCCAACATAATTTTCCTTTCTATGGTAGAGGCTAAAGCATGCTGAAGAATGTTTTGTTTTTCAAAATGCCCTGCTGTTTGTGGAGAGCAGATTCAGCTTGATAACATGCCCCCTCCAGATACGCGCAAAGTTCTGCTTTGTGGTGGTCAGGGGAAGGTCCTTGAACTTTGCCATTGTTAAACTGAAAAAATTCTTAGAAGCAATACTTTTCTTATTATGAAATGGAAGAAACAAAAAACAAAGTGTCTCTGTAGTGGAAAAAAACACGAGAGTCATGTGGGTTTTGTTTTCTCTTCTTTAGAGATTATAGTCTAGGTCCCTTTTCCTCCTTCAGACATATAGCTTGTGGGTACCTAACCACCTCTAGGGGCTGAAAGGATGACGCGTCATTTCCTGATTGGACCTTCACTCATGGCATATGATACTTTCAAGCTGTGTATGGATGAAAAGTGATGAAAAGTGTCTATCTTAGGCTGTGTATGGACAAAGAACAATCTGCATCCACCTGCTGAGCAGGTTACTGATGTAAAGGTCATTGGTTATGTCTGGTAACTGGCAAGAGGGGACTGGTTACGTGGTGCAAAGTTAGTGTTTGCCCTAGTTAGGATTAGGAGTAGGTAGCTGGAGCTCCCCCAAAAAGTGTGAAAATTTGTATTTCTTTTATGAGGTTCATAGTAGCCTAGATGTCAAGAAACATTTTCCAGACTTCACAGCCTTATAAATTAGATCCAGTACAAGGGGGGCCACCTTACCCTTAAGTAGTTTCTCCAGTACCTACCAAAAAGTGAACTGCCACTGTGTTACCACTTGCTACTTAGGAACTACAACTAGGCTAGTAGCGCTCTGCAAGCCTATTAGCCTTTTCTTTAAAGGGCATAGGAAACCTATTACCTATTGGACCTGTATGTGTGATAAAAAGGCGTGTACTGAAAAGCCAATTTCTGATGATAGGCTTGAGAATTTGGACGGTGCAGCAGAATTCTACTCTTAGAGTATGCCCACCAGTCCTTAGTATGTGATCCTGCAAAATATTTCTCACATCCAAGTTCAGTTATTCACTTTTTTTTGCAACCCCACCAATAAAACTGAAACTGGGACTGCAGATAAGTGGGAACTACTAATAGAAAACCACCTGGACCAATCACTATATTTGGCCAATCAAAAACAGGGAGCAGCTGTCAGATCATATTCATTACACTCTTCTCTAGCAAGTGCACACCTTAAGTGCAAACCTTTGCTGCACCTTTTACCAGTCTCGGCAAACTAAGCACATATGCAGGAGGAAAATTATTTTCCTCATTTAAACCGGTATGTTTTCAATTTTCTTCTTTTGATTTTAATGTTGAGTGTCACATACTGAGCACCGATGGGGATGCTCTTAGGTCTATGAAATTATGACCGGCTCACATCAACTCTAGTTTCCAGACCTTATTATTACAGTAGCATGTGAGAGGGCATGTAAGTCACAAGCGGGTTTAGGATCAAAACTATGAATGTTTATTACATAGCTATGAAACCTATGTTCTTGGTTGCACAAATATTTTCTCACCCTTCTATTGTCGATGCATAACTAGTATGCCACACCATCTACCATGAACTATACACAAACACCACCAAAACCTTTCAAAACCAAAAGCTCGAATCTTTTCACAATTCTATTTTATCAAACTTTGCATTCATACAACAAAAATCTTTCTATCAAGTGAAGGTGTCTCCAAAGGTCACAAACACCCACTTATATACTAACCAAAAGGAAACTAAACAAGAAATTTCCTAAAGTGTACACATCACATGGCCCCCCATGTGATTTCACATGCATAATAAAATGCAAAGACTTTCACATGATTTTTATATAATTTAATATGTGAAGGTCAATGCACCTTCATGTGCAAAAAACTTTCACAAGACTTTTTATAATTTAATACGTGAAGGTCAATGCACCTTCATGTGCAAAAGACTTTCACAAGATTTTTTTTGGGAAAAAAAGGCGTGAAAGTTTTAGAATAGTTTTAAGTCGATCTTTTCAAATATGAGTTCATAAACATATCAAAGTTCACAAACTAAACATTAAGGTGATTAATGCATTTTAAAATTCAAAAAGTGCACATTTGAGCCATTGACTAATTAAAATTCACAAGATTCACCATGACCTAAACTTGGGTTAAATCACCATTTTCCTTTTTATAATATATTTGATAGCTCCCCATAGGGGTTACATCAAAATAACAAAAACATGGGATTGTTGATTTTTGTCAAGTTATGAGACCCAAATGATAAAGCTCATACCTTCCTTGTTTGTTATCTAAATTCAAATTTATATATGTCTATCTTGTGTCCTTTGAAAAGAACTTTTCAACAACATATCAAACTCCTCAATTGATATTGTTTTGACTCTTCAAAATGTCATTCAAGTGGTTAAGAATTATTTTAATAGTTTGACTCATGACTTTTCAAACAATCATAACTTATGTTATAAATATTGATTTTGTGATTGCAACCTTATTTTATTGTAATAACTTTCAAGACTTGAATTTTTTTTAAAGAGAGTTTAATTTGAGCAAGGTTTGATTCCCATACCTTGATCGAAGACACCCAAGGCCTTCCAACTCAAAAAGTGGGAGTGAACTTGAGAGCCTTGAAGGCTCCTTCTTTGCAACCCCACACATTTGTCATTCACCCAAGGTATATATATTCAGAGCCTTGCCTTGGGCTGTTCTTGGCCCATTTAGCTTGTGTTGCCTAATCCTTGAACATGAGCCCAAGGCAAGATTACAAGATCCATAGTTGCCCATGCAACTACTAAAATTAACGGCACTTCATTAATTTCAAACTAAATAGAAATGGATAATGGCTTTTGGTTTTTTTACAACCAAAGTTTTAGTCTCCCTAAATCATAAGAAGCGAATGATTTTAACATGTTTGGGTTTAATGGAACCTAATTGCTACTTAAAGGGCCACCAAATAAAAATTAAGCAACATGTGAAATATGAAGAAAAAAAACACTAATGTTGGGTCACATAATTATAATTAATGAACAATGTTTTATGATTTTTAATGGGTGCGTGCTTGCTTTATACATACCCATAGTTTATTTCCTTACAAATAACCCAAGTTGAGAATGGTGGTAAACACTTTTGAAAAATAAAAAATCATGTGGCCAAGGAAAATGCTCAACATGCACTTAGGGACTAAGGTTTTTTTTGTTTTAGGGGAGAAGGGGGCTAGTGACTCTTTTTAGTTATCTCTCCCAAACAGAAGGGGAAGCTTGCAAACACCTCAACTACTTCATTGAAGTGAATGTTACTTCACTTCACTCTTTTGGGGAGGTGGACACACTTCACTGAGGTAGGATACTATTCCACTCAATTTCAATTAAGAAAAAAAGTTTACTATTATTATTTCTATTGCATCCTCTTTCTTTTCTTGACACTCTCCTTCTCTTTGTTTTCTTTTTCATTTTTTTTCATACGGTTGAGGAGGGCAACGGGATGTTGGAATGAAATACTTCTATATTGGGTAGTCTCCAAAGTTAGTTTGAAAACATTTTTGTGATGGGCCAAACAAAAAGGCTCATTGAAAAAATGAAGAATTTGAACTTGGTTCCACTTTTGACCAATTACAATGGAGCACAATATGTTGGGCCAAAGTTAGCCTAATTCGATTTTGATTAGGAAGTATAGGGCATCTAGGGAAATTTTGGGGTTAACCAAAGGGTCTAAGGGGTTAGGTTAATGCCTTGACCTTATCCTTTTAAGATTAGATGGGTGGATGACTTGGTTAGGTTAATGGAGGAAATAGGTTGGCTAGATTATGATAAGGATGGATGCTTTATCTTAGTCTAGCCGAGCCAAACTTGCTGGATAAGAAGGTTTAGAAAAAGGGGGGTGGGGGGGGGGGGGGGAACTTCC
>Ga0209208_10004928_pt1 | contig 18731 bp, 9 predicted proteins | sample S1TSphfallax_3_FD_187694 | JGI IMG/M metagenome (GOLD analysis project Ga0209208, IMG submission 187694) | Host-associated microbial communities from peat moss isolated from Minnesota, USA - S1T2_Fd - Sphagnum fallax MG (SPAdes) (version 2) | ecosystem: Host-associated > Plants > Peat moss >... | reverse complement strand
GGAGTGATAAGGCTGTATGTATAGACAAAGGGGAGTGAGAAAATAGATGTGTAACCTATAACATAGATCTCCATAGCTATGTAACAAAATTACATAGTTTCGGTCCCTTACCCGTTCGTGTCTTACAAGCTCATCGCTCTCTCACATTGCTCTATTTTGTGACATGGGTAGATAGCAAATTTTAAAAGTTGGAGTTGTAAGATGTTACCCAAGGTTGAAAAAAATTACCTACATGACTTGAGAAATGCGAATGTGGGTTATTAGGTGTTACCCAAGTTTTAGAGAAATTACGTGCATGGCTTGAAAAATGTGAATGGGACATGGAAGGTCGAGAAAGATGATATGGCATGTCCCTTATACCATGGGGGTGTCAATTTTTAGCCTCAGACACTGTAGGTAGGAGAAGTGGTCAGGGCAGTGGACTAAAATGGTCTGCTTGTGGCGTTTAGGGGTTAGTGTCTCTCAACCTTCAAGAAGGATCTCATCTTTTCAAAGGTGGGCTACTTTTCCACCACCACAACACTGGTAAAATACTGTTATAATCCACAGCATTCATTTGGGATTTAACCATATGTGCTTGCATTGGTTTTTAATCATTTGCCTTAGAGAGTCCTATCATAGTTAGATGGGTACAACCACCTAAAATGGTGAGGTTGTGAATCAAACCCATTTAACCAATTGCAAGGTTGCATTGAGTCCCAACCACTTGATAAAATTGCATTTTTATTATGATCTTGAAGACGTTTGATGTATTGAATATTATAATACTGATGAGATGGTTATTGTTATTATGATGAAAATCACCTTTCCATACATGCAGCACTTTTAGACCTTTTTTTAATGTAAGATTTGTTCATTTGCGGAAAGAAAATGCAGCATGACATATTGTGAAAACATAAAACTAAAGGTGGTAAACTATGTTCACCTATTGGTAGGAACCTAAGTAATGAATAAATTGTGAAGTATTTACTTTAAATATATAATTTAAATAAATATTGCATGTACTTTTTTAAAAATATAAATAATTGAGTTAGGGGTGATGTGATGGCTAATTGAAATTTAAAAATTTGCAGTTTCAACAAATCATTTAACATATTGATTTATGATAATCAAATGCAAAAATTGTTTTCAAATAGTTGATTCAACACACATTCTCTAAACCTTCTCCAAACATTTGAACATAGTCATGTGGATCACTTATGACATGTGTTATTTTGTTTGTAGTCAAATAACACGGTTTCCATTCATAGAAAATTAAACTAGTTCCTCTTAGTTGTATTTTTTTCAATTTTCTGGTGTTGTATCATTGGCTAGCATCCCAAAGGGATTTTGCATTAATTGATGACAAGGTTTTAGAAATTTTCTTAGCAGTAAAAAAAACTAGTTTAAGAAGTACTACCAAACTAAAAATCAAACTTCAAAAATGCCAGTCCCTCCCCCCCCAACCCCCGCCTCCACAAATTTTTACACTCACAATCATATCAACTTGATGCAAATTTTGAAATTTGAACAATCTTCAACAACAAACAAAATGAATGGAAAACATAACATTTGTGTAGTGTAAATCTACAATAACCTTCATGAGTTTGGCAATACAGAAGAATGTTTTCATATTAACATTATTGGGTACACTTAGTGAACCAACACTCAACATTTATTGTAGAGAATATACACACTAAAATTAAAATGATTGATTGTTGAAAATATTTTGTTGAGTGCCACAAATGGGCAAGCACTAAACATGTGTGACAAATTAAACATGGCACCAAGCTTGATGCACTTGGAGGACAATGCCCTATAAGAAAATAATTTGAATTTTTTTATTGCATCAAAAACTATGACTAATAGTTTAAGTATATTTCTTGCACAATATTTTCAAAGGAAAAAAAGTGATGTAATGGTTAGAATCCCTTTTCAACTCAAAGATTCAAAGTTTAATTATTTTCTCAAATTAATTAAAAAATCCCTTTAGTAATTTCTTCAAGTTAATTGTCTCCAAGGAATAAGTTTTCTAAGGATAAGGGGACTTCAAATATTCAATCCAGTTGCTTCAGAGAGAATGAAACTTGGAAATACCAACCAAGTTGCCCTGGGAACAACTTCCTTAAGGAGAAAGGGGCTTATAGCCCCAACCAAAGTTATCCTAAGAAAATGGGGACTTTTCACAAGGAGCCCCTCTAAACAACTTGGTTGGGACTACTACCGAGTCGCTCCCTTTCTATTTGTGACTCCTTTACCCAGGGACTCACAAACGTGGGCCCTGTGACTACCCTCCCTTGGGGGGGGGGGAAAGTGCTTGGTGACTCCCTTTCTCCCCAGGGAAAGTTTCCCTCCCTACTGTCCCTGGGGCGAAAGGGGGTGTGCATAATTTATTAGAGCTTTGATGCAATCATTTAACCTTATATCCAGTTTACAATAAATTCATGTGGCTGATGGCGAGACCAACATTGCCCCATTGTAAACAAATATATTCCCCATTGGCTGCAAAACAATGGAATGCTAATAAAGGTACATCAATTTGACGGACAAGGTCCAACGTACACCTAGCCCATTTGATGAGTCACTTAAAAGTACGTAAGTAATAACTTGTGGCATTCGAAATATAGGAAAGATAACTTGGGATTTTAAGCAAGGTCAATTTAAATAACATGTTTTGCATTAAATGTTAGGTGGCACATATGGGATGTTAACTTGTTTCCTAGTGAACAAATGAATGGGTAGCCTAAATTGTTGAGGAGATAAGTTCCATTTAGTGCATGCAGTCTTTTAATAAAGGAGTCAAACTATTGGCACATCACCACGGGATTCATGAAAGTACCCATGGCATGGAACGAACCAAAGTTTCACAGGAAAAACAAACTGGTTGAATTTAAGGCATTTCGCCTCAAGGTAATATAGCCTTATTGACCTTTCAAAAGTTCAATGGAATACCTATAGAATGACATACAGTTTGCATATTAATTATAACCAACTGTGTTGTAAAGTTTTACCTCGCATAGTTTTATACTACTTTTGTTTCCACGGTAGACACTTTAGAAAATTTGCCTGCAGCAATACAATTGCCCAATCTTCCCCAGGTGTCTAAACCCCCAAGCTGCCCACATTTTCATCCCCCAAGTGCTTTATCTGATTTCCCGGCTTGTACCATCTGGCGTGGCCTTGTGTTGATTCAAACGCACAACAGCTTGCAACATGGTTCCTATTAGTCCCAAGCAACTCTAAACCTTAAACCCTAAACCCTGCAACCACTTTTAACTTTTAAGATGGTAGTTAGTCCCAAGCAACTCTAAACCCTAAACCCTGCAACCACTTTTAACTTGTAAGATGGTAGTTAGTCCCAAGCTCTTGGAATCATTTGCCTTATAATATTAATGAAGACCCAAAACAAAAAAACAGTTGAACGGAAAATTGTTACTTTGGAGTAACAACTAAACCAAACCTAACCCAACTAAATTCCAGTCCATCGGCTCCCGAGTGGGGTTTGCATTCATTATGAGATGCATCAGTATAGCTGACCCCTTCACCTAACATTTGGAAATGTGGGCCAAAGTTTCTTGATGTCAGCCAAGCGTGAGATAAATGCTGCATCTGTATGATGAAAATTTTGGGGTAAGTTAAGTATGTAAATTAATTATAAGCATCCTGTCTCTGCTTGGACAGGATGGGAGGGAGCTGGCGCAATTGGCCAGAGTGAACGCGCACCTACCAGTGCACCATCCACTGGATCACCGTTATGACTCAGTTGTGGATGAACCTCAACTCAGTTAATATCTGGTTTCACCTTGGTAACCCATTGTAAAAGCAATTCCTACATATATGTAGATCGATAGCAAAATAGGTGACTACTAGGTAAGCAGAAGGTTTATAGATATGTAAGGGTTATCTTTACTGCTCACTAACAACCTGAAAGATTAAAAAAACAGCGGAGCTAACCACCATGATCAGCTAGGAAACTGGAACGCAACAGAAAACTGTTTCCTGACCACTTACCATCCATCCTTCATCGTGTACTGGTGGGTGCCTGGCCCAGTTATAAGTCCTGTCTCTTCTTGGACGGGATGGGAGGGAGATGTGGCCAGTTGCCACAGAATACTTGAGGGCTTAAGTTACACCTTGTGGCTTATGCATTGGGTTTCGAGCTCAAATATTAAAAGGAAGTGCTTAGTTTGTACCCCCTCCTGGCTTGTTCATTCAATTAAATGGGCCTCTTTTTTCGTGTCACAATCATTGCGGAACGAACAAAGGGCGATTGTGTAAGTTTTTTTTAAGTGACGCTTGTGGTGGGACAGATCGCTCGCTTGTGGTGAATGATCAGACACACAATTCAAGACTGTTTGGTCAATTTTTATGAGTGTCTGTTTGTTTGAGGTGAATTATATCAGACACACAATTCAAGGACGTTTGGTATTTTTAAACGAGTAATTGCTACTACGATCAATTACTACCAGTTCTCCAGGACTTTTTCACAATGCCACCATAGATTGGAATTTGGAAGCCTGTTATGACTCAGTTGTTGATGAACCTCAAGTTGATCATCAGGTTTCACCTTGGTCACCTATCCTGTAAAGAATATTTTCCTGTAGGTAGGGATGTAGGTAGATAGGATAACGGGTGGTTATGGATACATGTACATGAGCAATAAATATGTAAGGGGGTCATGGGTAATGTTAGTAGGTAAAAATAGAAACTGAGCTAACCATGGTGGTTAGCTGAAAAGCTGGAACCCAATGGAAATTCGTTTCCTGTGTACCCACAATCCATCCCTCAGGGTGCGAAAGTACCCACAAATAATGAGATCCATTTTGATGGAGTGCTGGAAGTTCGTATTTGTAGTCACGCAAAGAGAAGAATCTGAATGATCACACACACAATTCAAGAATCTTCACTAGATTTCAGATGAGTTTCTGTTTGCTTGAGGTGAGTTTATCACACCAATTCAAGGACCTTTGGTGATTTCTAAGGAGCTATATATTGTTACTAGCTGTTCTCCTGGGCTCCTTCAAAACCCTATGAAAACAAAGATACACATCAATAATCAGATCTGTTATGATGGATTTCTGGGGGTGTGTGTGTGTGTGTGTGTGTATTTTGGGGATGCACTGTATTAGCAGGAGAAGGCCCTTCTAGATAGAAGGGTTGCAGTGGTGAGACTTGAAACCTTTGTGCAGTTGCAATGTTATCTTTGGAGCATGCAAAAGATTAGGGGGTGGAAACATTAACATTTGTATTTTTGGGTGTCTTTAGTCAAGTTCTGTTTACTCCCATTTTGAAGGCTGAAAAAATGAGGACACAAAGGCCCGTGCTAAAATCTGGTCCTGATCAGAGAGGAATCTGGTGCATTATCAGGACCTGATTTAGAAATCTGCTGGCAGTAATCAAACCAGATCCGGATTGTACTTGGTTTCCCTTCTAAACATGTGTCAAGCAACTTTGGAACTTGGAACCCCTGATAACCACTTGTGTATAGGCATGGAAAAATTGTCCAGTACAGTGACTGATCATGCAGCGGTTATGTTCATTTTGGTTGTCATATCTATGTATGTATCTACCAAACAAGCAAATATGTACTTTGTTCATGTCAGGTTTGAAAGGCAAAAGATTACAAAGTTCCATTTGTTCCTTACAAAGTTTATGATTGTGAACTGAAATTTTCATGGCAATAGTTTCTTTTCATAGTATGGTACTTAGAAGAAGCAGTGAAGAAAAGGGCAAAAAACTTGTGTGATGCAACTGAATTAGGTATATAGATGAAATCAAATAACAGACAGACCCAAAGCGCCTAAACACCTCAATTTTATTTACCCATTTGTACCAAATAAACATGAAATGACTCGTTCATCTGGGGAAAATCAATTTACATATGTATGTATACCTTAGTGGATAATAATTCTTGTTGTTACTACCCAACCTTGACGCAATGGATGTTTACATTCACAATCATATCTACTTTTTCAAACCTTATGAAATTAGGAACACCAAAATACCCACTGGTTTTGATAATTATACTAGTTCCTCCTATTTAAATTAACGCTTCAGCCAAACAACCAGCAGTACACCAGCCAGATGGATGACCATGACGATCATTGGATTCATCCCTGTGACCCTACCAGCCTCTCACCACATTCACGTGTCAATATAGTAAAGCTGGTTTTCTTGTTCCCTGAGAAGTTCTCAATGAACATTCACCAATTATCATTCACAGCTATTGGCAAGTTTTCTAGTTGCCCAAAGATAAATAAATTTGACAGTACAGAAGTTGGCATATTTGAGAACCTACTTGTTGTGCATTCCTTATGTCCTGGATAGATATCCTTTAGGAAGCTTGTGCTATTATTTTTTGAGATCCCAAAACTATTGTAGTGATCATGTTTTTCTGCTTCAAAAATTAGTTTTCATGTAGACCCAATTTCTCCACTCTAGCTAAGTTACACCCCTCATCATGATTTTATTTCAATAACGCACATTATTTTTACCACCAAGTCCAATTAGATTGACTAGTCTGAAGGAACTTTGCATCAGCCCAGTTGACACATACTGGGTGGAAGCTGGCCCTGAATTACTCCTTGTGACTCCCTTTATGTATTGCACATACTCTTTGCCAATGTGAAAGGAGTAAATATGCCTACCTACGTAGTAGCCATTTGAGATTGGGATCCTTTTCCAAACATAATACTTATCTTCAGGAATATATTACATTTGGCCCTTTTGCCTATTCTTGTGGCCTTTGTCCAAACATTCGCAATTCCCCATTCAAAATCTGAGAGAGAGCCCATTATGGACTCGTGCTGTTGTTAAAGGTTTATCTTGCATATAAAATGAATGACAATGCCGGTGGTGTGAGGAACAATGTTGAACATTGGTCATGTCTTTGGAGAGTCAAGGGCCTAAGATGCCATCGGCTGGACTGTGGGTTGGCCTATGAAACGGCCGCTTGTTCTTGTCAGGTTGCCCCCCACCTGTACTTGGATTTAAATGTGTGTGGGTCATACTCATGTATTTACTGCTTATATTTGTATCAGTTTTGTTCTTGACTGTATGTGATTGATTAAGAATTTTGACACATTTGCTACCTACAACATACAAAAACGTTGAAGCATACATAAATCAATCTGAGAAATTTCATAATGCATGTAGACCACACATAATATCTGAGAAATTTCTTAATGCACGTGGAGGGCACATAATATCCATAAATACCCCACCTAGAAAGTAGGAGGAGACTTACAAGTACTCCTTAAGAATGGGAGGGATATATTATGATCTTAAGGAGTGGGAGTATTTTGCCAACTCACAAGTGTAAGATCCCTCACACTCTTGAGTGAAGTGTAAGAACCTTCTCCCTCATAGAGCTTGTGATCTAGGTGTGTTTAGATTCATGATAATGCAAAATGTGTTTTTTTCTTGGTGCAGATTCATTTTGTTCCATTCCACATGATCGCTTTGATGAGAAGAAATTCAATTTTTTTCTTTATGTTGAGGGAAGGTTGGGGGCACATGAAACAAATTACTCAAAAACTTTTCTAAAGCACAATATCAAAGGCCTCATCTTGCAATTGAAGCCACAAGAGATAACTTGGGAAGACACCATGCTGAGCCCACTCACCCACTCACTTGGCAATGTATCCATGAATTTTTTTAAATATCTTGTGCTAAAACAGTTTTGGTTTTATGATTAACCAAATGCCATAATTAGGCTCCTCCCATTTGAATCAATCTATGTTTTGGAATTGCATGGTTTCCATTGTTAGAATTTTCATAAAAGTAAGATTTCTCATCATCCAAAAAATTAGATTCCAAGGAACATATTAGTGTTTTGTATTCATTATCCCAAAGTTTAATTAAACTAATAAGAAAACTTGAACATCTTAGTTCTTCTTTCATGGTTTGTCTATGTTCAAGAGTTCTTCCATTTTTTCCAACTTTCAAGTGAAAGATTTACTATGTTGTTTTTCTTTGAATTGTTTTACATTGTACACATGTAGAATAGTCATGTTCACTTACTAACACATCAAAATTGTAAAACATATGAGTGTTTAATTGTAAGTTTTAAAATATTTTTTCCAACTTCAACACCTTAGCACAATATACATATAATAACTTATAATGGTTGCATGGACTATTATTTTATTTTGCAAAACCTCTTTGTTTTGTAATAAACATGTTCTTCTCTTCTTTTTGTATCATTAGATCTTTTTTTAATATTTTTCAATCTAAATTCAAGTTTGTTTACAATAGGTTATGGGCCCACACATATTTTTGTTGGCAAATCGTTTTACATGAATGCCAATAATGGCAATTCTTGATTCCAAAGAAGTTTTTATTGTTCAAAATTTTAATGGTCAATTTTTTTAATTATAGATGTTTCAAATGATTTTCATTTTTCAGGCCAAAAAGGTCTAGTTTATTGTTAATGGGCATGAGACCTGGTTAATGCTCTTGATGAAAATGCATGGGACAAGAACGACAAATGAATATTGGTTGTTATTTTACAAGCAATCAATACTCTTCACATGCAAGATTTGGTCGATTATACTATTGTTGTTGAAATGCGGTCATTTCTTTTTGCTATTCATGATCAATTTGTTGAATAAAATATTACACAATTTTATGAAAAAATTTACAAGGTCCAATTATAGGCCAACAAGTCTATTACCTTATACATTAGTCATGTTTTGTCATGACCCTAACCTTGGGCTTATGACCAAAGCAAAGGGCATGGAAAGGCACAAGCTAATAATGCAACTTTGAAGTCACATTCACACTCCTAGGAGTGTAAGAAAGCGTGAAGGAATGAACCCACACACTCCCAAGTGAGCTCCCACTTTGGGAATTGAAGTTCTAATGGACTCCTAAATTTTTAGAGAGCAATTTGAAGGGTCAAAACTCGTTAGATTGAATAGTTCCTTATACCATTGGAAATATCTTAAGACATAGATTTCTAAAATGATCTCTTATGATCCATTTGAGTATTTACAACATAAGTTATGGCTGAAAAAAGGGTCATGAATCAAAGTGTCAATTTGACTTTTGACCATTAACACCAAGAATCACCCAAAATTACATGAATGAAAAAAGTGTGCAGGGGCATGACATGGATCATTAAAAAACTCTTGACAAAGGTTACAACTTTGCTTCAAGCCTCACCTCAATCAAAGGTCTACATAAGAAGCTATAAGTGTCCAAAGTGGCAAAAGTTTCAATTTTGGGAATTTCAAAACTCTCGACTTGGGAGTCCTAGGAAAAATGACATTTGGGTGTAACCCCCATGGCCAATCACATATAATATTATGAAAGGGAAGGTGGTGGCTTCCCCCAAATTTGGGCCATGGTGAGTCTTGTGAGTTCATATATGTTCATGGCTCGTCCATGCACCAAAAATGCTTCAACTATGCACTAACAAACTTGTTGTTAGGTTTGTGCACATCAATATGAATAATTGACCTACTTGTCACTTGTCCTAGTCCTCATCCCAAAACTCCAACACACCCCCGCCCCCAAAATGTTATGAACAAAAGAACATACCCCAACTCCTTTTTTTGTTGTTTTCATTTTGGGACTTGCATTTCAGTCAAACAAGGAGTTTGAGTATGCGTCATGTTTCTACCATCCGTCATAAACTATGTGATATTAAAAATGAAATGACTAATAAAAATTTATTATCAAAAATAATTTGTGAGTTATCGCATGATTATTCACCACTCTTACTTGCTTAGGACAACGTTGCATTTGTTAAATAAACACTTTAAACATTTCATGTTTGATTACTTAAATTTGAAGTTGAATTGCAAATGTAAGCTTCTATTACTAATTTTGCATTATTCACACATCATGGTATAGGTTCCACATCTCATGGGAACACATTTTTGACTCAAAAACCACATCTAATTCTTGAACAAAAGAAAGAACATGTAGCCAAAATTGAAGAATTAAAAAAAAACACCATGTCACATGTGTCGTGAATTTGGCCACTAACATTGTGAATGCCCATTAAACAAAGATAAACAACAGAGTACACAAAATTGAACAAATTCTTTTATTAAAGTTAATGTGTTCATGGCTATTGTAGATGTATTATTAAATGAATAACTTATCAATCCTTTATTTGTTGAATCAAAGAATTTTCATTCCTAATTTGTTTTATGACAACAATTTTTTTCAACCATTCAACAATGATGAAAAGGTTGTTGCATATGTTACTATTACTAAAATGCCTTCTAATTTTATTAGCATTAAGACTAGTACATTTATTACACAAATTTTTAATTCAAACAATTTTTAATGTACGAATATTAATGCTTGACAACATATGACCGATAAAAAGCATTGGTTCAAGAACTTACGGTTTTGGTAAAAGGAGTCTAAGGTGTAAAAATAACCAACGATTAATGCATGCAGGTTGTTGGTGTTAATGTTATTGAAATTCATTATCTTATTACATATACTTGGCACCAAGGTGTCATTCAACGTGTTTTGGATGTTCCTAATCTCAAGATGATTTTTTTGTCAATTGGCCAAATGATTGAAAAATATATAATTACTCTTTATGACAAGGATATTTGCAAGATGTTTTCAAGCAAGGATTTGGATACTCTTCTCATGAGGGGAATCAAGGATGATCATGTTTGGAAAATGCAATCTTAAATTCAATTTCATGTTGTGGATGCAATATTGTTATAGATTTTTCTTCATTTTCTAAAAGAGTTTCTTTTCAGAAATGGCATATTCACTTGGGCCATATTCATATGGACATGATCAAAAGGATGATAACTAATCATTATGTCATTAATCTAAAAGTTATTACAAGTCTTAAACCCCCTACTTTTGTTTATGCTAGTTGTGTTTATAGCAAAATCCAACACTAGAATTATCCTTCAAGTGATCCACGTGAACATGTGGACAAACCTAATCAATTTTATCATGTGGACATTTGTGGTCCAATGCATGTGATTTCTATTAAAGGTGCTTGCTTATATGTTGTTTTCAAGGATGATCACAACAATTTCAAAATGTTATACATTATTCAACATAAATCTAATGTGTTTTTTTGCTTCAATAAGATTTAGACTTTTCTTTTCGTGAAACTAGTTGTTATATCTTGAAAAATTGTTTGGATTATGGTGGAAAGTTTATGAACACAACATTTCAAGAACATCTTGTTAAACACAAAATTCATCACATCTAATTACACCATACACATTCAAGAAGAATGGTGTCATTGAACAAAATTGCACAATTGTTGAAATGGTGTTCTATGCTACATGCATTTAAAGTTGATCGATCATTTTGGGCTAACAAGCTTAACTACTATATACATTTTGAATCATACTACTAGTCATATACTACTTGGTTTTACGCCTCTAAAAGCATGGTGTGGCAAAAAATGAGACCTTATCACAATTTGTACCTCTATCGCCCATTTCCACAACTATTGTACATAACATCTCTTTCAAATCTTTTTAATGATCTTCCAAGACCCATCTAGCTAGAACTAATAGTTTTTATTGTTCATTTTGTTCTACTTGACACAAATGATCCTCACCATCAACTTGATTCTATTGTTCAAGAATCTTCTATTTTAATGGGAGTTGTTCAAACTTCTACTCTTGTTTTTGAGACTGCTATTTTTTATATTCCTATTCTTCATGTTGATGAAAATCCTACAAGCATTCATATTTCTTCCATTATTCTTATTGTATATGATACCCTCCCACAATTGAGACATCCATGTTGTTGCTATGGTGACTAGCATGGTCTTCACAATACTTCCTTTATAAGCATAGCATAATCATTTCTTAAAGAATTAGCTATCTACAAGGAGGTCATTAATTTTGATGATCTGACAAATGGCAAATTGTTATGATTGATGAATATTAATCACTTATGGACAATGACATTTGGATACTTTGTGATCTTCCATCTAACAAAAAACCAACCAAATGCAAGTGGGTGTACAAACTGAAGTTGAAATTTGATGGTACTATTGATCACTACAAAAATTGTCTAATAGTGAAAGGTTATTCACATACTTGAAGAGTTTATTATTTTGAGGCTTTTGCTCGTGTGGTTAAATATGATTCCATTCATACAATGCTTATTCTTGTTGTTAAAAATATGGAATTGTTACAATTTTATGTTTGCACTATTTTCTAAACGGTGATTTAGATGAAGAAATTTTCATGGTCAACTTGAGGGTTTTCAAGTTGTCAGAACTAAGTCCAAAGTTTGCAAACTTTTCAAATGTCTTTACGGCATTTGTCAATCAAGTCATGCTTGAAACATTAAGTTTAACAACTTTTTGTGTTGTTATAATTTACAACCCAAGTTTGCATATCCATGTGTCTGAATTGACATTACTTTTCTTAAATTGGTTTTGGCCACTTTTGTTGATGATGGCTTAAGTGGCTACTAGTAAAGTTCTAAGCTTCATGCAACGATCTTCATTTCAATGAAGTCTTTTAAGTCAATTCTATTTTAACTAATTGTTATGTTGGGCTACGTATCACTCGTAATCAACAATCGCGACTTTTTTATATTGACCAATTCCACAATATATTCTCCACACTAAAAGTATGCCCATACTATATCATGAACACCTTTTTATGATAATTTTGTTTTGTATTTGGAAATGCATTCTCCAAATGATGAAAAAAAAATTCCATACAAATAAATGGGACCAAATGACATATAATGAACCAATGTGTTTACTTTACATTTAGGACTATTATCCTTTTTGGGGTCATTTTTCCCAGAAAAATGTTTTCCTAAAGAGGAATTTTTAAATGAAATGTTTTGAAACTTTTTATATATTGTATTTATAGTTGACCCAATATGTAATATGTTTTTTTACAATCAAATTTGGAGAAATTCAAGTTTTTTGAAAATGCATAGATTTTTCCAAGTTTTATGTTTTGTTTTGAAATTTTGTCATAATTTCAAATCATACCAAAACATGTTAACACTTTCAAGTTTCTTTTTTAATGTTATAAGCTACAAGCTTTCTTTAAACAACATATACATTGCATCACATTTACATGTCAAAAAGGATTCATGTTTTTTTTTAAACCCTAATTTTTTATAAACTAAAAACTAAAAAAATATGAAAATTTGAGGTTTTTTAGATGTGTCTAATAGTACACTATTACTATAAAAAATTGAAGATGAAATAAATTATATTATAAAAACTAAGGGGCATTTTATGATAGTAATGCCATTGAATGAAGTTGTTAAACATCCTTTATTCAAACCAAACTTTGATATTGGAATTTTTTTATATTCATTTTAAATTTTTCAATATCCATATTATTCAATAAGCACAATTTTCCATGATTCACATGCCATTAAAGTGGCACCACATAAACAATTGTACCAAAAACTACATAAAATTTGACGTTTTGACATCAATTTTGGTTTCTTTGAGTTCATCCACACCCAAATAGTTGGTAGTCTTATGTTTGTAACGTCAGGGACTCATCTTGACCTTGTTTTTATTGTTGGGATAGTTGCCAAAAAAATTCATTAGCCTGAACATGTATAAAAATCCATAAATTTGTTGAAGTATTTCAAAGATATTGTTCATTAACTTCTATGTTTTTTTGGTCACCGTGCCATTAATACTCTAACAGTTTATGTAAATGTTGACCATAATGATGATTTCAATGACCACAAGTCATGAAGTGGCTACATTGTTTTTCTCAATGGAGGTCCTATTGCTTGGGTTAGTCACAAACAACAATGTACTGTAAGATCGACCACCAAAATTGAATATGTTGATGATATCATGGCTACAAAGGAAGTTGTTTGGTTATGCCATCTTTTTGCAAATCTTGGGTACTCACAATCCACTCCAACAATGTTTCTTTTAAACAATCAAAATGCCATCCAGCTTGGTTCCAATCCTAAATTTCATTGTCCTACAAAACATATTGATATTCAATATCACATCATTTGTTAATCCCAAGAATGTCAATCCATTCATCTTCAATATGTTTCAACACATGATCAATTTGCTGATGTTCTTACCAACGCACTACATGTGGATAAATTTCAATGATTTCATTCTCTCTTCACTCTTGGATCCAAGAATAATCAATGAGCGGGAGGATTTAAGTGAACATCAACCATTATATAATTATGACAATGAGTGGGAATGTTGTTTTTCTTTGAATTGTTTTACATTGTACACCTATAGGATCAACATTTATACTTACTAACACATCAAAATCCTAAACATATGAATGTTTAACTGTTAGTTTTTAAATATTTTTTCTCACTTTAACACCTTGGCATAATATCCATATACTAACTTGTAATGGTTGCATGGACTACTGTTTGTTTTTGCAAAACCTATTTGTTTTATAATAAACATATTGTATCTCTATTTTTGTCTTTTTGTATTAGTAGATATTTCTTTTATGTTCTTCATTATAAAGTTGAGTTTTTTTTACAACATATCAAATAGTCTATGTAAATCAATATCTTTGAAAGCAACTTGTCCGAATTATATTTTAAAAAAATATTTGGAGTCCATGAAAATTTTATTATGAACTTGCAATTCATCTATTAAGGGCAAACCTATGGTATAACTATTGGACAAAGTGGACAAATGTGTAGTATCATTATTAAATAAAGGGGACAAAGGTGTGATGTCACTATTGGATAGAATAAGCAGCATGAGGCTAAATTGATTAGGACTAGATGGTGGACATTTGGAGGAGTTCTAAATCTAGGATGATGAGGGGATGAGTGTGTTAATTTTGAGGTAGAGAAGTTCATGTGAGAAAAGGAAAAAGATTTTTTATGGAGAAGAATAGTTTTGACGATTGTAATTGTTTTTTATGTTCTATTGGGAATTACATGTTATTTTACATTTTTTTTCAAATGACTACAAATTTGATAATGGTTCAAATATGGATTCTAAAATGTGTTTTTATTTATTTTTATTTTTTTCATATTTATGTAGTTTGTTGTCACTGCAGATTTTGAATATGTAAATAATGATATGTTAAAGTACAAATTGAAAATTAGAACAATAGAAAAATATTAACATTTACGATTTAACAACCATCCCCAGGAATGAATTTTGAGTAGAAAATTCAAGATTCAATGTTTTTTGTTTTTTGTTTTTTTTTTTGGTTATTTTTATTATAAGTATTAAAAAGTTATTATGTGATATTGTTTTTTTTTTTTCTAGTTTTGCAACTTTAAAATTTGTTAAGAAGTTGGATCATGATTCTAATTTGAACAAAACAATTATTGTAAGGATTTCAATTTGTAAATTTATTTATTTTACTAAAAAGAGCAATGGAATGGGGATGAACATGAAAAGCATGGTGACTTAGAGTTTTTAAAGATAATTAGACCAAGTTATAATTCAACATAATGAAGAAAAAAAAATAGTGGAAGTGGAATTATAATTGTTGGTGGAAGCATCACAGTTTCACACTTTAGAAAGAATATAGTATAATGTGTCAAGATACCCATGACAAAGGAACGACATGCAGGAATGTTAAGGGGTAGGATGAATACATGATTTTGGATGAACAAGGCATTTAGGATAGGGACTGATAAGGTAACTTTGTTAATTTAAATTTTGAATTCTTGTTGGTTTGGATTGTGATGAGGAGATTAGGGACTATTCAAAAGGAAAAAGTTATGGAAAATAGGGGGGAAATTCTTAGATACATAGTTTTGGAGATAAGAGTGAGAGGAGATGTAGGTATTTGCAATAGAAAACCACAATTTTTTTTCTTAATATACCATAGATTTTAATTGTTGTTTTGGGATTTTTTTCAACAAAACATGGGGTTTTGCTATAATTTTGATTCATGATTACAGTAATATAAAGAAATACAAACTTCTACAATGAATTTTATGTTCATATTGTTGTACAAATTGTTTTAATATGATAATATGATGAAATGAAATGTAATATTGTTTTTGGAGTTTTTTGGACAATGTATTCTGAAATGTAGATTTTATTTATATGAAATAACCATGAATATGGTCTTTTAATGAATGGCAAGGTTAAACATGTTGAGAATTAAAACAAAAATAATGAATGTATGGATGTGAAATGCAAATATGTTGTTATAGTAATGTGAAATATTTTGTAGGAATTAAATTTCATTTCTACCATTTGGTGACCATCTTGTGGGGATTATTTTTTTCTATTTTCTCTTTCAGTAATGGGAAGGTTTTTTTTACAAAATTTGTTGTATATTATAAACGAGACTATTCAAATGAGTAGTGCTGTTTTTTAATTCAAAATTTAAAAGGGTATGTTAGAAAGTATCAAAGGTCTAAGCGGTTGATCTCATAAGGACTACAAAATGATCTACAAACTTTGAAGACAAAGAATTGTGAAACAAATGAATCAAATGGTGACCCAAAGTTTACATTGACAATTGGACTTGGAGGCAAATCAACAAGTTATTGAAAGACAAACAAATGACAATCTTGAAAATAGGGAGGAGTATGCAAGGCTTATAGAAACCCCATATCGAAATTGTTAAAAATATTATTCAATTCTAATCCCCAAGGTTGGTGAATGTGATTTACATTCATCAAAAGGACGAATAATATTTTCATCCTTGTAATAGTTAGGTTAAGTTGAATAGTTTAGGGTTTAGAAGAGGAAACTACTTAGGGCTTGATGGCGGTTAGGGTTAGGGCTTGGTGGCGGCTAGGATTAGGGCTTGGCAACGGCTAGGGTTAGGATTTGGTGGTGGCTAGGGTTAGGTGGCAGCTAGGTTAGGGTTAAGTGGTGGTTATTTTAGGGTTATGAGATAGTATACAGTGGAATGGTTTTTTTAGTAGTCTTTCATTTTCTCCTTTCATAGTTTTGAGTGCACAATAAAACCTTCAAGCCTTGTTAGATATTGCAAGTCATAGTTTTGTGATTGTAGTATTTGAAGCATACAACCTTTGTGTTTTTGTTAGTTAATACAATTGTTTCATTTCATGAACCGTGAGTGTTTTATTTCTTGCTTGTTTTCAAGTTCTTTCCAATAGGTTATGGGCCCACACCAAGCAAGAGAAAGGACATTGTATTAGAACAAGAAGTAATCAAGGGTTTAACTTGTATAACATAGAAAGGGAGAATCCTTTTGAGGAAAGGCTTTGAGTTTGCAAGGTTGCGAAGAAAGTGGTAGTCCATACAAGGAGATTGTAAAACTTTTCAAGTGAGTGGGAGGTGTGGAAGAAATTTCTTCAAAGTGTTGTAAGTTTTTTCAAGTGTGGAAAAATTTGTTCTCCAAGTTTTTTGAAATTATCAAGTTTCAAGGTTTTCGTTTGGAAGAGAATTCTTTGAGTTATAGAGAATTTCAGCCTTCAAGTTTGAGAAAGTTTGTGGAAGAGAGTTCTTCGAGTTATTGAGAATTTTAACCTTCAAGTTTGAGAAAGTGTGTGGAAGAGAGTTCTTCGAGTTGTTGAAAATTTCAACCTTCAAGATTGAGAAAGTGTGTGGAAGAGAATTCTTCGAGTTGTTGAAAATTTCAACCTTCAAGATTGAGAAAGTGTGTGGAAGAGAATTCTTCGAGTTGTTGAAAATTTCAACCTTCAAGTTTGAGAAAGTGTGTGGAAGAGAGTTTTTCGAGTTGTTGAAAATTTCAACCTTCAAGTGTGTCAAAGAGAATTCTTCCCATTGTTGCAAGTGTTAGAAGTTTTCTTTTTCAAGTTTTATGTGAGGTGTCAAAGATTTCTTCCAAAGCTTTCAACTCTTCGAAAATAGTGTTTATTGTAGCATTTGTGTTCAAAATGTCTTCTTTTCAAATGGAGTCCTTGAAAGTCATGGAGAAGTTTGATGGTGGCAACTTACACATTTGGAAGTTCAAAATGCACATGATGCTTTCTAAACATGGGCTTTGGAAATTTATTGATGGGAATGCCACCTTGCCAAGTGAAGAAGTTGCAATGGCCGATTACAATGAGAAAGAGATGAAGGCTTTTTTTGCATTGCTTTGTGAACATCTCATGAATGCCCAACTTGCACACATTCAATATTGTGACAATGTGAAAAATGCATGGGAGGTTCTTTGCGGTGTGCGTGAAGTTAAGACAATTGGTAACAAGTTCTTCCTTTGAAGGAGATTCTTCACCATCAAAATGCAAAAAGGAGATGACATGCTTGTGCACATCAACACAGTGAAGGCCCTTGCCGACCAACTAAGTTCCGTTGAGGTGAACATTACGAATGAAGATGTTTACATGGTACTCCTCATGAACCTTCCTCCATCCTTTTATAATTTAGTCACAAGCTTGGAGTCCATGTCCAAAAAATATGTAAACCTTCAATTCATTGAAGCAAGGTTGCTTCACGAAGTGTCCAAAAGAAAAAAAATGTGAGAGTTTCGAAACTACCACATTAATGAATAAAACACACAAGTCAAATGAAAAGCTTTTTTTCTATTGTAAGAAACCTGGCCATTGTTAAAAATACTATTCGTTTCTAATGTTGATGAATGTGTTAAAACATTCATCAAAAGGATGAATAATATTCACATCCTTATAGTAGTTAGGTTAGGTTGAATAGTGGTGGCTAGGGTTTGGAAGTGGAGGCTACTTAGGGCTTAGCGGCGGCTAGGGTTAGGGTTTGGTGGCGGCTAGGGTTAGGTGGCGGCTAGGTTAGGGTTAAGTGGCGGCTACTTTAGGGTTAGGAGTTAGTATATAATGGAGTGGTTTTGGGTAGTCTTTCATTCTCTCCTTTCATGGTTTTTGAATGCACATAGAACCTT
>Ga0209208_10004927_pt1 | contig 18734 bp, 17 predicted proteins | sample S1TSphfallax_3_FD_187694 | JGI IMG/M metagenome (GOLD analysis project Ga0209208, IMG submission 187694) | Host-associated microbial communities from peat moss isolated from Minnesota, USA - S1T2_Fd - Sphagnum fallax MG (SPAdes) (version 2) | ecosystem: Host-associated > Plants > Peat moss >... | reverse complement strand
AGAAATAGGTTAACTATCATCTACATTGAGTAGGTACCATGTAACCCACATTTGCAATCTTTGGTTTAGTTGCAAATTTTCATGGTTTTGAAAAAAGTAATATATAGTTCTATGCATATTGTAGAACAAAGTAAATCTGAAACATGATTATCATTAATAAATAAGTTTAAATAATTTAAAATATCATGGCATTGGCCCTTGTGTAGTTTACACCTTTATTATTATGCCCATCCTGAAGTTAGTTATTGAATACATTGGGAATCATGTTTTTAGAAGCTTATTTAGGTACTTATTCAAAGGAAATGCCAATTTGCAAGCAATGATATTTTTCCAGCAATTATTTTTTGAAAAAAAAAATTTTGGGAAATTTCTATGTTTCTAATGTAAATTCAACTGATTTTATTAATATTTTGCACCCAAAAAAAAAACCCCTTGATTGCAATTAGTTGGGCAGGATGAATGGATGGATGGATGGATGGATGGATGGATGAGTGAGTGGGGGGGGGGTGTCTGACCACAAATTAAAATTCTTAAAAGGACTTTTAACTATTAAAGTTCAATACCATCCAAGAAAGGACCTCATAGCCTCCAATGCAAAATAGATGGGAATATTCTCGGGAATCCCCATGGGGAGCAACCCCAAACTGGGAATATGCTAAAATGCTTTTCTTTCAGGTGAAGAATAAGCCGAAAGCATATTCCCTTAGGTACCCACAAAATCATTGTACCCCATTGAATGGTACCATTTTTGGTTTCACATTTTGAGGAATGGTCAGGCAGGTGTTTACTACTGTGGTCAATGAGTAAATCATTGCCTGAGGGTAGTTTGTTCCAGGGACATCTCTGTGCCCTTGTACCATGGCAAGTTCAAACATTTCAGTGTTGAATAATTATTTTCTTCTGAAGATTCCATGTGAACAATAGGATATTTCGGAATATCCTAAAATATTCCTTTACGAAATCTGTTTTTTTTTTTTTTTTTCTTTTTTTGGGGGGAAAAATTAAGGTTTTTTGGAAATCGGTGTCCAATCTGCCAACGTACTAGGGTACATATTTTAACTGTAGTTGGTTGGTTGGTTTATGGAACTTGCCATACTGCACAGAGCCATGGAGCTCAGTCTTGTTTCTTTTTTTTTGGGTCAAGTTTGTCATCCTCTGGAAGAAAAGAAATTTTAGCCACATTTGGGTATACACCAGATATGAATGTTTTCTTTTTAAAAAGGAGCCTTCTATATTCTTTGCTACCCATCGGAACTTATCATTAAAATCTGAGGATTTGGAAAATAATGCTCAAAATCTGACAATTTCGGGCCATTTTTCCCTTGAAAAATCCCTTGTATAGGTTGAAATCATATTTTGCAGCTGAAAATTTGGCAACAAAATCCCTGCTTGATGGGCTTAGTGTTTTTTATTATTATTATTTTGTGATGTTGCTAAAGTGGTGATCATTCAGAAAAAAGATTTAGCCAAATTTGGCTATATGCCAAACATGTAAATAAAAGGGGAAAAGGATTCTTCTATGTTTCTTTGCCCTACTAAAGCTTACCATAAAAATCTGGCTATTTGCAAAAAAATCTCAAAATCTGGCAAATTTTGGGGGGAGGGATGAAAGGCGAAGAGGGGGTTCCATGTTTTTTTACACCTAAGTTTGGTCTTTGTATTCTAGGTGTTCCAATGGGTTCTTTGTCATTTGTGTAGTCTTTCGTATGAGAGGCGCTCTAAGAAGACTCCAACATGATCGCCAAGGTAGATCCTCAAGCAGTTTTTGCAATGTTTTCATTTTGTTATGCCCAACAACCAAGCTACTGACAACATATTGTATTTCCATCAGCAAGTACCTTGTAAAGCATATTGTATTTCCATCACCAAATACCTTGTAGCATCATACCAAGTTTGATGCACGAATCATAGTTATGTTTAAAAAAATTATTAAGGTTAAGATCTTTTGGCACCACGGTGGACTATTTGGCTTATCGTTCTTACTTCTTAGGGGGGTTAGGCCTTTCCTCAATGGTCTGACATCTTGCCCTTGCCTTTTTAGGATGTTGGGCTTTGATCGCTTTTGCACTAATCTTTTGTTTCCAACAAAATGATCACCCTACTCCTCTTAATGTGGTGGCACATGTGGAGATCGATATTTATCCCTTCCAAGTCACATTACGAAATACCTATGTGATGTTACTTAAGGTCATCCTATCACATGTCTTGTCTTTCGAAAGTTTAATCGTGCAATCATATCCTTAAATGCAATCTTCTTTGATGGACCAACTACACCAAGAGGAATTAATTTCGCTTCTAACAAATGTTCTTTTGAATGTTGTGTGAGCACGTTTATATTCATGTGCAGGTCCAATACTAAGGGCTTGGTTATTAGTTCATCCTAACAACCTTTCATTATGTTTATCTTTCACCCATTTTCTTACAACATTTTGTATTTGTCTCAATATACCACATCCTATAGCTGCGCATCTTTCACAATGTTAGTGTGGTCATACCATTGATGATTTGAGTATCCATGTGTTATGTTGTTCATGCAAGAATGAACACATTACATCCCATGACACACTTTAAGATACCATTGGAGTTATCATGTCAAAGAGTGAAGCTCACATACAAAAAGAGGTTTTTCACTTTTCAAAAATACTAGACACTCATGAAGCCACGTCACCCCGTCCTCATTTGAAATCTCAAATGAAATTTTAAGACCTAAAGATGTGTAATAACTATCAATCACATTTAGGGTTTAGGGTTTTGTGTCATCATTAGCAAATTGAAAAAAACGTAGTAGCAGTAACAACAATAGTGCAAGCAAAGTTGAATTTAATTGTCAAGCGCAAAGAGCGACTACCTGTTCTATAAGCTACAACCGAACTTGCTTCAATAGATCAAGGAAATGAAAACCATGATAAAGCAACCCCATGATACTATTGGACAAAGTAATAGAAGGAAGATTTGTATTTGTCTATCTTTGTGTCTCTATTTTTCTTTGTTTTTCCTTGTGGGTATGATGCATTTGTAAGTTTTGGTTTTTGTGAAAAATCAACAATGGGAGTGGTAACAACACAAGAAATAATGTTTTGACATTTGAGAGAATAAGTAGTAGGCTCATTGATTGTTTCTTATGGGAAACTACATGGTTCCAACTATAACCTTAACCTTCATTTGGTTTTTGTTGCCCTCGACAAGATGAAAGAAAATAGTTTCATAATTTGGCACATAATTTGTTATGCGATCCAGTTTTGCATCTTGTCTTGACATATACAAGGGCTTACCTATGCTATTTATTGCAACTGTCTTTTGAGTGGAAAAATGGGAGGGAGTGGGAGGTTACAAATGAATGTGCACTTGTAAAGAAACTAGTGACACACCCACATAGCAATAGAACAATCTTTTAATGTTCCAACCAAGCCCAATTAAGGTTAATGAAGAGTCGTGGGTCAAAGTCTAAGGTAATACATGTTTCCACATGCAAGCAAAGGCAATATATGTGATGATTCTACTACTCATAAGCTAGAAAAAATGTCTTCACACTCAATTTCTTCTACATATGGGCCAGTTTTTTAGTGAGCTTTACAATTGAAAAAAAGGCAATGTAAGCACTCTACAAACAAATGGGACAAATGTGTTTGGTGATCAACTTCTTCAAGCAATTAAAAAAAAAAATTCTTGAGAATCAAACCACATCCCATGTTAAAAACATTGTACAATCTACAAGAAAAATCCTCAAGGTTCACTGATCAATTAACAAGCAATGATAAGTACCCTTGAGTGTCGATCTAATATTCAACATAGCAAATTGATCCTAGTGTTGGATTTTATTGACTTTTCCCTTCAAGGTAGAGAGATTGCAATGCACCTAGAAATGGGACAAAGTCTAGTATCCCTACATTCTAGGGTCAAATGGAATGCGCCATAGAAAGATTTCCAATGACACATGTGTTTCCAATTTAATTAAAAAAATTTCACTTTGGTATGAAAACTTAAAATTTTCTTGAAATTTGTACATATGAGGTGGGAGAAAAAAAATGCATTGTAATATTTCACTATTGTGTCCAAATATTCAAATGTAGTCCTAAGCTTAAGTTTTAACCCTTTTGAATACATAGAAAAAATACTGGACCCAATAGAAAATTTGAACTACAAAAAGGTCATAATGGAGAGACTTCATTTAACCCACATTATCTATAGAAAAAACCACCAACTTTGTCTATGTATATATGTACGATTTGAATGTTTTGTTTCAATTGAGCAAAAAAACATGTTAAGGTTGCCAAGGATTCCATGGAATTGATTCCCAAGGTTGTGATTTTGTATCGTGAATGAATGTGGTGCATAGCTCATATCACCTATCCCGACATTGTTGCACAGTTGGCCTCCATCATGTTGTCACATTATTCCAACTATGATTACTTCTTGGCTTCTCTTATGTTACATGTTCCTGACCAACTTCAATTTTCTCCAAAAAGATTGATTGATCACATTAATAGCACCTGTTGAGATTACAAAGTGCATCAACAATTTTAGCAAAACATCTGGCTATTGTGTGCATTTCTTGAGGTGATCATGCAAAATGATTTTTGGGGCTATGTCAATGGGTTTGCAAAGCACATATACCACCATTAACATGTTTTTGTTACCTTATGTTTTGGGTCATCTCTTGATGGTTCTAGATGGATGCTATGATATTGGCATCACATAACATATCAATTGAGTATTTTTCCTTTGTCCCTAATACATTTATACTTGCAGCATTTAGGGCTTTGGTTGCATTTTCGTCCCATCCAACCATAGGTAAAAAGTAGAATTAACAAATGTAAGTTTGCATTGTCACGATGGATTTCTTGAACATGGTGTACATTGTTTCTTATTAAGCAAAGCATCAATGAACTTTAATAATGGCCAATGGCTAATTAAGGATTTTGGAAAACCATGGCCAAGCATAAGGTTTGAATATGTGATTTGCATTTTTCTATTACTAGGGTTTGCTGTAACTTTGGGTATTGATGATGACTATGATGTGCATAGATGTCCAAGATGTTTACGAAGTAAAAAAGGAGAAGGTGTTATTGGGAAAAAACTAGTGTTCACCACATTTGACTTTGATATTAACATTCATCACCCTTACAAGCCATTTGTGGTAGCCATTAGGAAGTTTCAGGTGGTTATAAATACACTTCTGCAATTTGCATGGAATTTTTTGAATGATGGGTAAGCAAGCTTCTACAAGAACTTGGCTTTTAGTCACCTAATATCACATGCTTACAATTAAATTGTAGCTTTGGAAAATCAAAATGGTTTTGTATTTTGTGAAGGGTTGTTTCCATGATGTTCATACCATGTTGGGATCTTAATTGTTTGCATATGTGTTATTGACCTTTATTAGCAATGCCAACTAAAAAGTAGGTCAAAAGGTGTGAATTCTCAGGATTTTTTGGCCTTTCTAATTGTCGATTGCCCATTGTGGGATGAACATTCTCAAATTGTTGCAAATTCAATCTAAGACAAATTTTCCATTCGACATTTAGACTATGATCATGTGGGGTATTTATTGGTATTACACGCAAGGTCAAATTTGAATTGTAATTTATCATTGTGCTATATTATGGACACATGCAAGGTGAAATTAAGTCCTCTTTAAACTTTATGACTTATTTCAATGTATTGTAGCCTCTCAAGAATCATTACTGCTTGTCATTGAGGAGACATTAGGAAAAAATCAATTTTTGCAATATTTGAAATTGTTTCAATTTTTGCCATATTCTCAAAATTGGTTCCCCACTACCATTTGGGTGAAAGCTTACTTGGGTGGTACCACTAAAAACCACCCACCCCAAAATCACAAGAATGTTAGCTTCATTTTAATTAATGAAAGGACAAATTTCAAAAAACAATTCCCAATCTTTTTATGATCGGCTTTCAAGAACAATCACCTTTGATTTCCCAAGCCCTAGACGTCTATAGTCAAAATCAATGCAAGATGTTTTTTGTTTTTACTTTGTTCCATTGACCTTGTTTCTTAACTTTAAACTTGTTTCAAATTGCTATAGATTTTGTAAATGGAGTTTTATTTCTCTTGTGCACCTAACTTGCAACAAATTTAATGTACATGGGGTTGCACACACAAAGCATCTTCCATCCATGTCACCACTTTACCAAAGAAACAACCATTGTCAAATAGGCCTTCTCCTCCCACCAACAAAGGGTCCCTAGACCCTTTGTGTCTCATTTTTGGGATTGAAACTCATACCCAAATACACACCAAAAAGGTGCAACTTCAAATATTGACCAATATTGGTGGTGTTTTTTTTTCATCCACACATAAGATTCAGACTCAACATTTGCAAAACTTAATTTGTCTTTTTTTTATTGGCTTTCTCAAGAATGTGGAGACTTGAAATGAGTGAAGGATTTGGGGACAAATTATATGTTGGCTTGAATTCCAAACCAATTTGTGAATGAAAGTTGGAAACCTAACTATAGTTTTGAAGGTAAAAATTCAAAGTTGAACTTTGAATAAACGTGTGAATGACAAGTAGCAATTTAAGGGTGCGTAATATTTAAGTTCGGTAAAGCCCATGGCCTAAGGCTAACTACACAAAAGTCCCATACAAGTTACAATAAGAAAGGCAGTTACTTGTTGGTATTAAGTTATGTAAAGCATTTGAGGTTTGCTTCCATGGGTTAATTTTCATACATTTGAAACATTATAAGTTAGTCTTAATTTTGACATTATACCTATTTTGAAACTCTTTTGCAAATTCTATAAGAAAGTTAAATTGGACAAAAAGTTCCATCCTATTTGGTTTATTGGATAAAAAAGAAAACAAGCTAGAATAAAACCAACAAACACAATCAAATGCCATGAAGTTGGGTTGAAAATAAGCCAACTTTGATCAATATACTAAGCAATAAATGTTTAAATTGTGGCCTCTTCAAATCTTGATGGAAATCTAATAAATTGATTTTCAAATTTGTGACATTATCAAAAGAGAATGTCTAGAATCTAGAAGTTTTTACTATAGGAGATGTAGAGGTTCTGTAATAGACAACAACCTCTGATCTCTCCTTCTCATTCTTCGTACAAGAACTCACCTACATACACTCATGACTCTTTTAGACATACACAGCTTGCTCTCATAGAGCATTAGCAACTCTAGTCACAAAGTTTAGAACTTAATCCTTCATTCACAAAACGTTCCGTGACTACATGCTCTTGGTCCCTAGCAGATTTATCACCGATCGGACCTTTAACAAGGCATAACCTTTCAAGTCAGAAACTTACATAATGCAACAAATGCAACCTCACATCACTTTTCTTGACTAAAGACTTATGAGATGTGATCTCGCAAGTCCAAATTCATACAGGAACCTTTGATGCAAACTCAACTGAATTTGAGCCTACCAGTACCCCTCAAAGGATCTGGCTTTCATGTAGACACAATCAACATATCTCTAGTCTAAAATCCCATTCTGTTCCTTACTTCAAATGATGCTTTCCAGAGAACAAATGCAGCCATTTGGCTGAGTTACCAGCGCAGTGGAGAATATCTGTAACCGGCCAAAAACTCTATCAATGAGTAGATCTCATCTCCTATCTACGCATCTCTAAGTTGTCTACCACAATCTGCACTGATCTTCCATCTACTGCCCACTCTGCAGACTCAAGGACTTGCTCATCAAGCTCCCTCTCTACCTCCTTAGCCTTCTTCTTAGCCTTGTCATTTTCCCTCCTCAGCCACCGTCGTTCCAACCGTCTCAGCACATAAATGCAGCTCCACTCCTCACCATAATCCGCACCGCCCCACTCATGTGTGATCAGCCTTCATGATCCTCAAAAAGCAGTCGCCATGCATTCCCTGTAGTAATGGAGAGTAATGCGCAACCAAAACAAATGACGGTTGCAAAAATTAAACACACACAACAGGTTGTGCGGTGACCCATTGTTCGGTCACACCTGCATGAGTTGGGTGAGCTTTGTATGCATGTATTTTTAAAATTTTGGTGGCAAGTAAATCATTGCTGAAAATGAATTAATGACTTTAAGAAATCAAAAAAACCTATGTCATTATAGTCCCTCTTATTTACAGCCTCCTTCACAAAGGCATGTGAAACCCTTTGCAAATCCTCCTCATCTACATGTGCAATTCTTAAATAAATGTTGTTTGAGTGAATGAATATACATAATAAAATGATGTTCTTTACAATGAAGTTTTAAATATTTTGATTATTTGGTCATGCCAAGGGTTTACCTCCATCTTTAGGGTACTTACCACACTAACTATTTCATCATTACAAATGTTTTTAAGCATCATTTTCACAAATTCAATGGCATGGCCATTCTTTTAAATTTTGATTGTGTAATAACACACAAAATGTTGGAGGTAAAAAGGAGAAATCAAATGTTGAACTCTTCATGTTTTTGGTGCGTGGATTCCTCCATTAAACATATCCAAATGTGTTTTAATATTCTTTGATTTTAATGGATATCATCATTAACCTTTCACCATCTAATTCAAAAAACTCCATTTTAATGGTAATAGTTTGACTGAAAAAAAATAGTTCATTCCCTTAATTTTCAATAGAAATTAACCAAGTTATTTTTACCATGTTTTGATTTTTATAATGGCATTATTGTTGATTTTAGACCACAATTGACATCCAGATTTTGATACAAGTCATTTGAGTTACACAAAATGAAAATTAACTTCATAGTTACTTTTATTATATTTTTATCATGCTTCCAAATTTTATGAAAGCTTACCATGCATTTCATGTTCTCTTCTTAGAACCTAATGACCCATTAATAATTCCAAAAAGATTGCACTACAATAAATATTTATTATAATTTTATAAATATGATCCTACTTTGGCTATAAAAAAAGATTAAACAAGAAATAGAAACCAAATGCCATGTGAAAATAATGTTTCAATTATTTTAAACTAGTTGGATAAGACATGGTCCTTTCACTTAATCATGTGGAAACTTGATTTCAGAATAATAATAATAATAATCAAAATAATTATACACCTCTTATTAATTTAGTAAGTGAATCCATTGAAAAAGAAATATTAATGATGTAGGACAAATCATTTTGTTAAATATGTAAAACATACATAGTTAACACCTAATTTCAAGATGTTTATATATATATTGATGATACCTATCACAAGGGACTACAACCCCATGGTTGGCAAAAAGCTATAGATTTAAGGAATACATTTTTACAAAAGTCATTTAGAGTTCAAGAACCCTTGTGGTGTGAATTTGTCTATGTTTGCTCAAATTCACTTGCATGTTGTAGCAAAGTTTTAGTCAATTTGTCATTAGCAAATTACAAAATGACAAACTAATGTAAAAACACCTTTAGTTTTCCTTCACATGCAATGGTTACAAATGTTAAGAATGATGTTCATCTTCCTCAACAATATTCAAGTAGCCAAGAACAAAGGGGGAATTTCTTCTACCACCAAACACATTTAACCCCATATAGGAATCATCAAATCGTGGACAAAGGTCATGAATGTATGAAGTTGGAGTAGTTAACAACATGCTCAAAGAATTGTGCTTTAAGACAATCCCATTGAAGAAGCCTCCATGGGCATGTTGTTTAGAATCCAACAACAGAAGGACATGGAACTTGTTCATGAAGTTCAGATCTTTAGGAAAGGGCAGATCCGACATCTCATTCATGGGTTTAGAACTAAATTCAAATAAAATAAGTATGCACTTATTATTTTCTTAGGAGATTCTATTGAAAAAGATATATTAATGATTTAGGGCGAAATTGTTTTGTTAAATGTGTAAATCATCCCTAGTTTAGACCTACTTTTAGTATGTTTATATCATGTATATATATTGGTGATACATATCACAAGTGGCTTAGATTCCCATGGCCAGGGAAAAAACTTTAGATTTATGGAATAACCTTTAGTAATTAAATAACTCCTAAAAATTTAATCAAAAAATCACTTTGAAAATTTGAGAAAGAGGTAAGAATAATGGTAAAGGAAATGGAGGTTTACCAATTTAATAATATCCCCTCCCCCTCCCCCATTTATTTCTCTCATATGTTCCAACCTCAAAGTAGAGGACCCAGAAACTCTAAGAAGGAGAGCACTAAACCATGAATTCAAAACATAAATCCTTAGGGTATCATTCTCTTGGCTTGATGTCCTTCCAGAAGGCTGAAGACTTTCCAGAACTTCAATTCCCAGCAGATTATCAAATTGATCCATAACAAGCCAATGAGAAGGTGGAAACATAGTTTGAAATTGACAACCAAAATCTCCGAAGTGGCACAGATCTATCCTCCTATTAATTTACCATCATGATTTAGTTCACAACTGTAGGACTTGTCCACTAAGAAAAGCAATCCAGAAGGGAGAAACATATCTATAAAATGAAGATGAAAACAATATGATAACTTTAAGAAGATAAATCCTGCAGCTATAGAATCCATGCATTGAATTGAACCATTTGAATTGCCGTCAGGCAGTACCATGGAGGCACCTACACCTATTCCTTTTGACAACCGTCCCCTGAATAACAAAAAACTCTCTGGAGGCACAACACAGAGAACAATGAATTGCTCCAATATCACTGAAGAAGAAGACATCCAATAAACACATTTTCAGAGTCAGACTTCGAAAATATGGTTAGGAAAACAAACCAGCAAAAGATTCAACCCAAAAAATTATAATGAGCCCAAAACCCAAATTGTTTGCCAAAAGCTACCAAAGTAATACATTCTACTCACCTATCTCTCAAAGAATGAGCCCCTGAGAAAATCCTTCTGAATATACCATCAGGCTTTGAAAATGTCACTCTAATCATCTTAAGACTATTACTTGCTATGGATGCATAGTCTACAATTCTTGACCTGGGCACCCTTTGCATTAAAAAAGTGACTGTCCTTGAAGGAACAATTGCAAATATACATTATAGGAGTTTCAGAACAGACCAAATGTGCATTCCCACTTCCTGAAAAGATAACAGTGGCAACAATTTGGTGGAAGACTTTGGCAGGAAGAACCAGGATGCTCACAAAAACAACCTTTTCTTACAAAAGTCATTCAGAGCTTATGATCCTTTTTGGTGCAAATTTGTCTATGCTTGCTCAAATCCACTTGCCCGTTGTAGCAAAGCTTCAGTCAATTTGTCATCAGCAGATTGCGAAACATGAAGTTGATGTAAAAGCACCTTCAGTTGTTCTTCCCCTCAATACAAGAAATATGATGTATTTCTACTGAGTGTGATTGCAGGCACTAGAAGTGTGAAGAATTATGTTCATCTTCCTCAGCAATACTCAAGTAGCCAGGAACATAAGGGACAAATCCTCTACCACCAAACACCGGCCGCATATAAGAGTCATCAAATGTTCGCCAAAGGTCATGAATGTATGAAGTTGGAGCAGCTAGCAGCATACTCAGAGAACTGCGCCTTGGGGCCATCCCATTGAAGAGGCCTCCATTGGCACGTTGTTCAGAATCCAAGAGTAGAGGGACATGGAAGTCGTTTATGGGATTCAGATCTTTAGGAGAGGGAGGATCTGATGTGTCACTGATGGAGTATGACCGCAAGTACACTGGAAGTAGCCAGTTAATCAAGGGCTTTGTAAGCATGCCAAAAACCTGCAAAATGTGTTTGGATTAGCAACCTGTAACGGCTCCTGCCTACCTGCAAAGGAAGAGGAAGAGCTGAATAACAGTAAGACATGAATCATATTCAACCCCTATGTTATAGACCACAAATGGCTGACAGAAATCCTGGACCAGCTGTAGCAAACACTTTTCATGTCTCACTTACCACTGTACTGAATAGAACAACACCAATGGTTGTGGTGATGGCCGTGGCAAACTCTGGATTCTTTGCATCTCCTGAAATGGTGAACTGCAGGAATCAATAAAGATGTGAGAAAAGAGAGAGACAGAAGATGTTTGCTCTCATCAGACTATGCTTGCCATGGCCTCTTCATCATATACCCCACACATAATGGAAGGATAACCAGCACCAGCAGACTGTGAAAGGAGACTGACTCCTTCAGGGTACTTACCAGCTCCCTGAGGGTACTCACTACAGTAATAATACTCACCATGATACAAAAGGTCTGCATGAGCTTTCCAGGTACCCTCTAAAAACACCAGACAAGCATTGATTCCATGTGCATAACTTAAATTTTCACCACAGCAGAGCTAGGGCTATGGATTCAGCTTTCAGAATTGCAGATGTGGAACAGAAAGCAAGGGAGAAGTCTTTTCAGAAGGGAATCCCTTCACATGCACAACCCCGGACAATACATTGACAAGTGAAGAAGCTTCTCTTTATCTGCACAAACTAAATACTGACACCCTATCTCTATATGTATGTCCAGCATCCACAGGTAGACAACCTGGCATAAATTCCAGAGAACAGACAGATATGTGTACCTGATTGAATGCAAGGGCTATAGATACAGCTCCTCTCATCAATCCAGCCCACCAAATAATAACCTGCAAAAGTGAACCAATGTCATCATCATTATACAAGTTTCTTAATATTCGAGAACTATGCCAGGAATTAACCCTTGATTGGATCATCATCAGTCCTTAGACCTCCACTGCCGACAAACTTTAATCCACAACACCAAAATCTTTTCAAACTTACCCACAGTCACACTCAACAAATTAAGGTGCAGAATAGTAATTGACACAACTGTTTTGTGCCAGATAATGTTGAGTGGCACAGCATATTTCATATATGGTGGAGTCAGTACCTGCTGGCGAATACCAATCTTGGTATTTGAAGATTTGCGTATGTAGTTAGAAAGGGCTGACAGAGGGAACACGAATGCTGCTCGACCCACCAGGATCAAAACCAACAGTGTACTGAAAAGCCCAAATGATTGACCCAAACTGCCCAACACACCACAACAGTGAGATGATGTAATGATGTAAGCAACAGCCAGTCTACAGAAACAAGAAACAAGAAAAATTCCAAGGGAAGCATAGAACTCACGTTGTTGTGGCCATTTTCCATTTGTCAACATCCAAGGCATCCATGCCCACGTAAAGGAAGATGAAAGTTTCTGCAATGAAAGACATGGTTGCAAATGCATGCCTGCCACCCAAAGTAACATTCAGAATATATCTAGTACAGTCTGAAGACACAGAATTCAGTTCCTGGAAACTTTTCAATGTCAATCCTCCAAACAACATTTGGGTAATGAGCACCTCAGAAAGTCATGGAGAATGATTGTCACCATGAAAGACACAATTTGGGTCACACATGGTCCAGGCATAAGATATTTGGTATTGAATGAACAGCAGTTGGACCGCCCACAACTTCACATCAACAAGTTTCTTGATATTTTCCCTCAAATGACTCCCCATACCCAGTTAAGCATGAACAACATTCTTATGCACAAAGATAATTTATGCAGAATAAACACAAATTCCCATTGTGTTTACTGTCCAGACACCACACTCTCTGTCTTGTGGAGCGGAATGGAATCCAACATGAATTCATTGAGCATTGCTAGAAGATAGTCCTCAAACCCTCACAGAAATAATCATCAATTAAATCTATCCACATATCGTGTACTTAAATAACATAGAGCAAACAGATTTCAGATATTCATCAAAAAGAGCCCAAGAGACAATAAGTGGAGATCATACTTGGTGGTAACTCGAGAGCTTTCTGTAACATTGTGCCATGTGTAATGTGACATAACAATCCCGCAAAAGAAGACAGTAAGAATACCACTGAGAAAAAGGAGCTGTATACACAAGAATGAAACACTGCATCAGTATGTAAGTCCATGAAGGTCCTTACTTGAAGGGCCAAAGGCCTAATTCTTCTGCAGGAAATGAAAGAGAGACCTCTGCATTCCAAACAAGTTCAACCACTGACCCAAACAAAATGGCCAAGTGCCAATCCTGGCAAAACATACCTCTGCCAAGACATATGAGAGGTACGCCATTAGAGTCATTATTGCAATTTCACGATCTGTAGAGTGCCTGCATTATATAACCAAAAGACTCCTTTTCATCAACTGCTCCCAAATACTTGACTTGGTAAAAGAAGCAACAGGTCAGCCACTTCAAAATACAGTGGTGACAATCACATCACACAAGTGTCACAAATCATGGGAAGAAAATCCACAAACACAGGCTCACCGTCCAAAGTACAGTGTCTTGATTATGTATGCACTCAAGAGGCCTGTCTGCAAAATGCAACACATCCAGTAATAAGGAACATTAATCTGCACCAAAGTCAATTCAAGTGCCAGAGTCATGCACTCTGAAAATTCATGCCTATTGGACCAACAAGAACTCTATTTCCCAGCAGCCTTAGATTGGCAAATCTGTCTGCACAAATAGCATCCATAAAAGTTGCAGGAGCAAACTTACCATAATACCCAGGACTGTACTGGAGAAGAATAGGTACAAGAAGCTGCCAGTCATTTGCAACACCTCCAGGCCAGTGAAGTCATCAAAGGTCAACTTCTGAACTGCCCGAAACAAGACAACAGAGGTAGCATCGTTTACAACCCCTTCCCCAAACACAAGGCTGTACAGCAAAGGTGTATCATCCTGGCTAAGAACCTGCAAAGAAAAGCCATAGAGAAGAAAAGTGAAAAATGCCAGCCCAGACTTTGTTGAGCAACCTATGAGTACTCGCTGCTTCTTGATAGATGTCAATTGGAGCATTCATGGAAAATTATTGAGCATGGATAGACCTTTCTACCCTACCTGCAGTGTACATACTGAGTCTGTTGCAGAGAATATGGTCCCCAGAGCTGACATAACAACATCCAAAATGTCAGTTATGTCAAGGCAAGAAATCTGCTGGGAGGAAGAATATATCAACACAAAATGCTTCTATGAGTTTAAGCTTCAGTTTACAGCCTCTTTTAATAAAGAAATCCCATAAGAGTCAGAGCAAACGCACCAAGATAATCCTGGATAAGCAGCTTCCCAAGCCCAAGCTTAGGAAACACAAAACTGCAACCTGCAAACCCAACAAATCCTTGTGAGAATCGAATATCCACATTTGCACACAAGGAGAGGCAAATATGTGCTGATACACAAAAATGGACAGCTGTTGTCAATAGATGTGGAGAAAGGTCACCTAGGGTGAAGAACAAAGATAGATAGATGGCACACACCAGCTGAGATGATGGCAAAAGAAATGAAGACCCCGACCACACCAAAGAGCATAATTGCTACAAAATTCCGGAAAAATTGCTTCTTCTTGACCTGAAATCTGTCAATGCAACCCAAACAGCATGTCAAGCTCAATCTCTCAAGCATACATAACCATGTCTCAAAGGGTGTCAGCAAGCAAGACTAACCATGCAGAATACAAACCACCATTGCTATAATGTTTCTTAATAAGGACTTTCCATAATCCACTAGAAAATCATTCTTCCCAAGTCCACATAGGGTATTTCCTGTACCACATTGAAAGACTATGAGTTGAAACTATATATCAATTCAGACACTCATGAGGCGCACATTCAGTTACAGCAGACTGATCTGCATCATGGAATTGGAAAGCAGAACTACATCAAAGGGAAGTCTCAAGGAAACCAATGTAGGCTAAAAATCTCCAACTGCCAACCAAAAAACCAAAAGAATAATTGTATGAAAGAACCCTGAGAACTTCTGCATGGCTGCTACCCCACACACCCCTTTTCCTTAGATTAAAGTTCTTAGACAAGGCATACTGTGAATTCATTGACAGCCCTTGTTAGGATGGCCATCCCCGCATACCCTTGCAGGTGTTGGAGAATATCCTTACCCAGCATTAAAAATGATAGGAGGAAGTAGGTAGATGAAGAAAAGTTCCTCATTGAATTGGAGTATGTGAGAGCTTGATCCCTTGCTTGTGACCAGAACTATGATTCCAGTACAGAAGCCCTGCACAACCAATTCAGCTCATCAACAACAGCCTCCTTCCTGTACCACCAGAAAGACAAAATCTTTTGCAGACATGGATACAACATTCCTCCTCAGCTTGGAAAAAGGTCTTGTGATAGTCTTACAAGTACAAGAGCAGTGATGGACTCGTTCATCCACCGATTCTCCTCCAACAAGTGTCCCAACACTATGCAAGCACATAGAAGCGTCACAAACAGAGAGATGGCCATGACATGCATATGATCTCCATCCTCTCCCAGGCCTGTTCTCGTCATCAGATAGTGCAAAGTCCCCATATGACTCGGGACAGACACCATTTTCGGTCCCAAACAAAACAAAACAAAACCCTAGAAAACCCTAGATTTGTCTTTCTTCTACACACACTAAAAAAAACCGGACTTTTAATTCCAAAACCTTCCGAAAATCTTCCAGCAGAGATGGCTTTACTACTACTCCCACTATCAGAGTCAGAGAAATCTCATACACTTCCTCACAAACCAAAAAAATCCAAAACAAAACAAAACAAAACTCCTCGACTTTCTTTCTACACACCAGAGCTACTAAAAATTCTTCAAACAAAATTCTCCCCCTTACGACGGCTTATCCTTTTGTCCAATCTTGAAGAAACAAGTTTCGAACACAAATTACGACTCCGAGACTTTTGCACAACACCAACAACGACAAACCCTAGAAGTCCGAAGAACCGGTTCCTGAAACTTGGTGAATTGCTCTCTAGCCAGCCAAAAAAGAGATATTCCTTCCCTCTCTAGAGCTACTGCTACTGCAGCTGCTGCCGCCGCCACCCCGTATCAGATCATGATCCAAGCTTCGCAAAACCCACAGGCTCAATCCATGACGCAAAGAACCACTGCAGGCGCTGCACTGGAGACGGAACTCGATTGCTTGGCAGCGACGAAGAGGTCCTGTAGTAGAAAAAACAACAGGAATTTCCGTTTCCTTGGAAGAAACCAGAAAGAACTTGGAAATTTCTTTTCTGGCCACCAAATTTGGTCTTCTATAGACACGTCTTCTCTTCTTCTTCTTCTTCGTCTTCTTCTTTTTTCCTTTTTCCATATAATTATTTGAGTTTCTTTCTTTTTGTTGAGTTTTCAAATGGATAGGCCAAAAAAAAGGAGTTTTGAAGGGGTTTTTTTTTTCTTGTCTCAGAAATAATTCAAGCTAACTATGGGCCCAATTCCTAGACTTTCTACCTACCTAGTACATACCCAAATTTGGCATATTAAAAAGGAGAAAAAAAAAATGTATTTTCAACTAATACCCAGGTATATAATAAAATTTCAATTTACTCTACCTAGTGTTTCTTGTTTCAAATTTGTGAGGTAGTTGAGTTGGTGATCGGGCCTACACAAAAAGGATTTAGCCGAATTTGGCAATACCTCAAACTCTCATTTTCAAGTTTTGATCAATATTTGCGGAGTTGATCGTACATGAAAGTAGAAATGAAAGTAAAAAAGTTTAGGAATTGTGATATATTTTGGTGACATGCTAGAACCTACCTATTTTCTAAATATGGCTATTTTTTAAAAAAAATTCCCCTCATAATTTGGTGACTTTTGGTTATTTAGGGTTTCAAAAACAATGTACCAACATTTTTGCACTAGGATGTGAGAATTTGTCAAACACAAAAACACTACTCAAGAATTAAAACCTAGGTAATAAAAATAAATAAAGTTATGAATTATTCTACTAAGTATTAGGTAATAAAAATCAAAATAGTTGTAATTTATTCTTCCATTTATTAACATCTCCACCACATAGCAGTAAATTTTATTTTTACATTAAATTAACTTAATGTTTTAATGTTCCCTTGTCCTCACCCATAAATATGCCATTTTGAGTTTTTTTAATTTAGGTTTAGCAACTTTGGGTATTTTTTACTTGAGTTTAACAATTAATCAAATCATTAAATCTGAATTTAACGTAAAACCCAGGATGTGTTGCATGCAGAAATTTATTTTTAAATTTTAAGTTTTTATACCTAGGCCAATCATTATCTATAATTAATTTGTAGTGAATAATTATGGCACCAAGCTAATGGACATGCATGTGTAGATTTTGGGTGCACCCATCCAATTGATGGGTTATTTTGAAATCTACCCATCTACTTGTTGGGTTTGTTCTCAAAATATGAATGTTGGGTAATTGATTTGATCATGCCTCTATATCATTATTTTTTTGGGGGTTGTCGCTAGTCTTTTTGTATCACAAGGTTTCATATCACTTCAAAATATTTTTAAAATCATATGATTAATCTTTTAAATGAATTTTTTTTAATAAACATACAAATAATTAACTTCAATTCCTTTAAATATTATTTAAATGAGATTATTAAAAAATTGATTTGAAAGATTATGCAAGAATTGATTAAAATAAAACACATCAATTTTTAAATAAATTAAATTTTCTATATATATATATAACTAATTTGATGTTATTTTTAAATTTTCAGTATGGCTTTGATGAAGATTTAATAACAAAAATGATAATGAAATTAATTTTTAATTAATCATTTTTTTTGTATTGTTGTTATTTTTTATATCATAAAATTTTTATTATTGTCCCAAAATAGTGGACATGCATGTATGATTTTAGCTTTTACCAAGCATGTATAGGGGCAAACACAATTAGTTTTGTCATCTTTGTCTTCATTGGGGACTTGGGCATTAGTTTTTTTGTTCTCTTAGTTTTTGTTTGATCATTTTATTTCTTTTGAAAACTTTGATTCACATTGACTATAACACCCTCCCTTTCCAATGGCACTTGAATGTAAGTTGGGACCTCTTATTCCCATTGGCTCGAAGGTGTTTTCTTTT
>Ga0209208_10004926_pt1 | contig 18735 bp, 19 predicted proteins | sample S1TSphfallax_3_FD_187694 | JGI IMG/M metagenome (GOLD analysis project Ga0209208, IMG submission 187694) | Host-associated microbial communities from peat moss isolated from Minnesota, USA - S1T2_Fd - Sphagnum fallax MG (SPAdes) (version 2) | ecosystem: Host-associated > Plants > Peat moss >... | reverse complement strand
GCGACCATCGCCACATAAGTCTTGAAGCTTTCATGCACCGCGATGCCGCGACCCTGCCCGGCCGGAAGCTTCTCGCCATAGCCAGATTTTTCAGCCGCGAGCTTCAAGACGGCGATATAGCGCGGCTCATCCCTCAGAAGTTCAAGCCGCAAGGCGAGCGGGTCTTTATTGGCCGCCACCGCCAATGCATCAATCATCGTCTCCACGGCTTGCGCCGTATGCGAATGACCGACGGATCGCCACCACAAGGTCGTGACAGGCGATTGCGCGCGATGCCATTCGACCGAGAGGTTATCGATCGCATAGGGCATGTCGGCGGCACCTTCGACGGCTGTCGCATCGACATCATTCTTCACCATGAAGGGCTCGAAAGGCGTGCCATACATGAAGGATTGATTGACAATCCGCGATTCCCAGCCCGCGATATTGCCCTTCGCGTCGAGACCCGCGCGGATGCGATGCACGGTCGCCGGGCGATAATAGCCGCCGCTCAAATCATCTTCACGCGTCCAGACGAGATGGATCGGCTCCTTGCGGTTCGCCGTCTTAACGATCATCGCAAGTTCGGCAATGTAATCGGCGGATGGCGTCGCACGGCGGCCAAATGAGCCGCCCGCCCAGAGCGTGTTGATCGCCACCTGTTCGGGCTTCAAACCAAGGATTTTAGCAGCTGTCGCCTGCTCGATCGTCTGAAATTGCGAACCAGCCCAAATCTCGGCGGAGCCATCAGGCTTCAATTGCATCGTTGCGTTCAGCGGCTCCATCGGCGCATGGGCGAGATAGGGAAACCTATATTCCGCCTCGATGATTTTCACAGCGTCAGCGAGTGCTTTCGCGGCATCGCCTTTGGTTTTCGCAGGCGTTCCAGGCGTCGCGGCGAGCTTGCTGTAGTCGGCGTAGATTTGCGCGCTCGAACGTGTTTCAGCTTTTTGGTCGTCCCATTCCACCTTCAACGCTTTGCGGCCTTTCATGGCCGACCATGTATCGGCCGCGAGCACGGCCACGCCAGTTGGAATTTGGATCACATCGACGACGCCCTTGATCGCCTTGGCTTGCGTCGCATCGAAGCTCTTGACCGTGCCGCCAAAACGCGGCGGGCGCTGCAACAGTGCCGTCAACATGCCCGGCTGCTGATGATCCATCGCAAAGACAGGCTTGCCAGTCGTCTTCATGTAAGAGTCGAGGCGCGGCACGAATTTGCCGATGTAGATCCAGTCTTTCGGATCCTTCGGCGTGACATGAGCGGGCACCGGCAAAGCGGCGGCCTTGGCAGCCATCTCACCAAAAGGCGCTTGATGATCGCCCGAAATCAAAACACCCTTTTCGATATGTACCGATGAGACTGGCACATTCCAGGTCTGAGCCGCGGCTTCGATCAGCATGGCACGGGCGGCGGCGCCAGCTTCGCGCAATTGCATCCATGAATTGGCAATGCCAGATGAACCGCCGGTGCCCTGAATGCCAAACGCGAGATTATTGTAGAGCGCGACATTAGCCGGAGCGAATTCCGACCTCATCTGGCTCCAATCCGCGTCAAGTTCGTCGGCGATGATCGTCGTCAGGCCAGTCGCGATGCCCTGGCCTTTGTCGAGATGTTTGACGATCACGGTGACCGTATTATCCGGTGCGATACGGATGAAAACATTTGGCTGCGGCGGATCATTCGCCGTCAAGGCATAGGCTTTGCGGATAAGCGGCACATAGGCGGCGAGAACCAAAGCGCCAGAAACAACAGCGGAGCTTTTGAGAAAATTCCGCCGCGCAGGCGAGGCAGGTTCAATCTTTGACGCGGAGGTCTTGATGTCCAGCATAGCTTTTCCCCTCACGCGAGTTCTTTGGCGGCTTCATGCACGGCGGCACGGATACGGACATAAGTCGCGCAGCGGCAGACATTGCCATCCATCGCACGATCGATATCTTCGTCCGCCGGTTTTGGGATTTGCGACAAAAGGCCAATCGCGCTCATGATCTGGCCCGACTGACAGAAGCCGCATTGCACGACCTGCAACTTTTGCCATACAGCCTGCACGACCTTTGCGACCTTACCATCGACGCCTTCAATCGTCGTGACATCGCGGTCTTGCGCATCGCGCACTTGAATTTGACACGACCGGACAGGCTCGCCATCGAGATGCACAGTGCAGGCCCCGCAAAGTGCCGCACCGCAACCGAATTTCGTTCCGGTCAGGCCGAGGTGATCGCGTAAGGCCCAGAGAAGCGGCATTTCAGGATCGATATCGACCGCATGCGACACGCCATTGATAGAGAGATTGATCATTCAAATTGTCCAAAGATGATGAGAGGACACTCACAAGTGCATATACGCTCATGTTATAAAGCTAGGATTGAGGTTTAATGACTTCAAGGTGATCGATGGATTTTTCGATCACGAAATCATGAAGGATCGCGAAAGCGATTCACGATTGGATATCGTCTGTCGCGTCCGAAATTTTTCTTTGTCACTTTAACGCCGGGCGCGGATTGCCTGCGTTTATATTCGGCGAGATATAGCAACCGCTCGATCTTTTTAACGTTCTCCAGATCGTGCCCCGCTGCAACAAGCTCGCTGACACTGAGATCCTTTTCGATCAGACCTTCGAGAATCGAATCAAGAATGTCATAAGGCGGCAAGGAATCCTGGTCTCTCTGGTTTTCGCGCAATTCAGCCGAGGGCGGCTTCGTCAGGACATTGCTTGGCACAACGATACCGTCAGGGCCCAATGCGCCTTTGGGTTTCCATTGATTGCGCAAATGCGAGAGACGAAAAACTTCGGTCTTATAAAGATCCTTGATCGGATTGAAGCCGCCATTCATATCGCCGTAGATCGTTGCATAGCCAACCGACATTTCGGATTTATTGCCGGTCGTCAGAAGCATAGGACCGAATTTATTCGAGACAGCCATAAGCAGCACACCGCGCACGCGGCTTTGGATATTCTCCTCTGTTACGCCCGGCTGCGTCCCGGCAAAAAGCGCGGCGAGAGCGGCCTCTACACCCTCGACGGCGGGAGCAATCGGCAAAAGATCATAGCGGACGTTGAGTGCTTCCGCGCAGTCCTTAGCATCGGCAAGCGATTCCGCCGAGGTGAATTGATAAGGCAGCATGATGCAATGCACATTGGCGGCGCCGAGCGCATCGACGGCGATCGCCGCGCAAAGCGCGGAATCAACGCCGCCCGAAAGGCCGAGCACAACGCCCGGAAAACCATTCTTGCCCACATAATCGCGCAAGCCCAGCACGCAGGCCTCATAATCGGCGCGATCGCTATCGTCGCGCGGCGCTTGCGGTCCTTCAACGCAGATCCAAGTTTGGCCCCGCCGTTCCCAAATCGTCTTTGCGACTGTCTCTTCGAAAGCAGGAAGCTGCAAAGCGGTGCTTCCATCGGCATTCAACGCGAAAGATGCTCCATCGAAAACGAGATCGTCCTGGCCGCCGAATTGATTGAGATAGATGAGCGGCAAATGACTTTCGAGCACGCGCGCCTTCGCGACAGCCATGCGCTCTTCGACCTTGCCGCGCCAATATGGCGAACCATTCGGCACAAGCAGGATTTCACCGCCCGTCTCGGACAGGCACTCGACTGGCTCTGGCCCCCAAATATCTTCACAGATGGGAATGCCGATCCGCACGCCGCGAAACGCGACCGGTCCCGGCATGGGGCCTGGCTGGAACACGCGCTTTTCATCGAAGACGCCGTAATTCGGCAAATCGGCCTTGAATCTCACCGCCTCGATGCGGCCCTGATCGAGCAGCGCATAGGCGTTAAAGCAAGCACCATTCTCAGCCCACGGCAATCCGGCCAAAACAGCGGGACCGCCATCGGCCGTCTCTTTCGCGATCTCTTCACAAGCCCGGCGGCAAGCCGCCTGGAAGGCGGTTTTCAACACGAGATCTTCCGGCGGGTAGCCAGAGATGAAAAGTTCGGAAAACATCACGAGATCGGCGCCCATCGCCGCCGCCTTGGCGCGCGCCTCGCGCAGACGCGCCACATTCCCCGCGACGTCGCCGACGGTCGAATTGATCTGCGCGAGCGCGATGACGAGACGATCGACGGGTGTCATGAATACGAAAACGCTATCGGGCTTGCGTTAAAGGGATGCATAGCTGGGTGCGCGGCAGGTGAGGGGTTACGATCACAACGGGAAGAACGTAACCTCTCATCCGTCACACTTCACGTAACACTTTTCCCAAAGGGAGAAGGTTCGCACACCATGAGTTTTATCTTCGTCCCATCCGGCTATTGGAACATATAGGCGTCCATCACCAAGGCCCCGCGCTGTACCGATGTATGGAGACGTTTACCCTTAGCACCCTCGCCTGCCGCGCCGAGCGCGAAAGGCAGCGGGAAGAAATGATCCGCCTTCGGATGATGTTTGACCGCGTGAGGCGCGAGCGCCCGGTAGTCGTTGATCTCATCGACGGCGCCGGCTTCCGCCTTCTCCTTCACCCAATCGGCGAACTCTTGAACGAAGGCCGGCGGCGGCGACACGAAATCCTGGTGCGAGTCGTAAAGCTCATCGAAATTATGCGTCACACTGCCAGAGCCAATGATCAAAACGCCATGCTTGCGTAAAGGCGCCAGCGCTCGGCCGACCACGAAATGATGACCGGCGCCCTCCTCCGGCTGGATCGACATCTGCACGACCGGAATATCGGCTTCGGGATAAATCAGGCTCAAGGGGCTCCAGACCCCATGATCAAAGCCGCGGCCGATGACTTCCTGCACCGGAAAACCTGCCTGCTCGACAAGGGTCGCCGCGACCGTCGCAAGGTCTGGAAGGCCCGGCGCGGGATAGACTTTTTTGTAGAGCTCCGTCTCGAACCCTTTGAAGTCGTAAATCATGCCCGGCTGCTCGTCGGCACCAAAAGATGGCACCGGCGATTCAAAATGCGCCGACATGACTATAATCGCCTGCGGCTTGCCGATTGTCGCGCCAAGGCCTGAAAGAAATTCGCGAGCGGGGTTTGCATAGAGGCAAAGGTTAGGCGCCCCATGCGATAGGAAGAGGGTTGGAAATTCAGCCATGGTGGTTGGGTTCGATCATATTTGAGGAACGGAGCCGGTGCAGCCTATTCAGCTGCGTCGGCTTCGGGTTTGGCGCGTGCAAGGCGTTCAGCCTTCAAGAGTTCAGCCACCAGGAAAGCGACTTCGATCGATTGCTCCGCATTGAGCCTTGGATCGCAATGGGTGTGATAGCGATCTTGCAGCTCGGCTTCGGTGATGGCCCGCGCGCCGCCAGTACATTCGGTGACGTTCTTGCCCGTCATTTCAAGATGCACGCCGCCGGCATAAGTGCCTTCCGCCTGATGGACTGCGAAGAAGGCGCGAATCTCGCCCATGATCCGGTCGAAGGGCCGCGTCTTATAGGCGCCGGCTTTCACCGTATTGCCGTGCATCGGATCGCAAGACCAGACGACAAGGCGCCCTTCCTTCTTCATAGCGCGCACAAGCGGTACGAGATGTTCGGCGACTTTGTCCGTGCCGAAACGGCAAATCAAGGTCAGGCGTCCAGCCTCATTCGCCGGATCGAGAATATCGACGAGACGCAAAAGATCGTCCGGCTTCATCGAGGGGCCGCATTTGAGACCGATCGGATTTTTCAAGCCGCGCGCATATTCGATATGGGCATGGCCCGGATCGCGCGTGCGATCGCCCACCCAGATCATATGACCCGACGTCGCATAATAATCACCTGTCGTCGAATCGATACGCGTCAAGGCTTGCTCATAACCAAGAAGCAAAGCCTCATGCGAAGTATAGAATTCCGTCTGACGCAATTCCTGATGCGTTTCGGGATCGAGCCCGATCGACCGCATGAAACCAATCGTCTCCGTCAGGCGATCGGCCAATTCCTGATAGCGGGCCGATTGCGGCGTATCCTTGATGAAGCCCAGCATCCAGCGATGCGCGTTTTCCAGATTGGCATAGCCGCCGGAGGCAAAAGCACGCAGAAGGTTGAGCGTCGCCGCGCTCTGGCGATAGGCCATGATCTGACGCTGCGGATCGGGAATGCGCGCTTCGGCATTGAACGCGATGTCGTTCACAATATCGCCGCGATAGCTCGGCAATTCGATGTCACCGATCTTTTCGTTCGGCGCTGAGCGCGGTTTTGCAAATTGCCCGGCGATACGGCCAACCTTCACCACAGGCGAAGCCGCCGCGAAGGTCATGACGACGGCCATCTGCAGAAAGACGCGGAAGAAATCGCGGATATTATCCGCCGCATGCTCGTCGAAGCTTTCGGCGCAGTCGCCGCCTTGCAGCAAAAAGGCCTCGCCCTGAGCCACTTTCGCCAAGATTTTCTTCAGCTTGCGGGCTTCGCCCGCGAAAACCAGAGGCGGAAACCCGGCGAGCTGCCGCTCGACATCGGCAAGCGCCTTGGCGTCAGGATAATCGGGGACTTGCTCAACAGGTTTCGCCCTCCAGCTGTCGGGCGTCCAATGTGCGACGGACATTTTTAACTCCAGACGGTCTCTCAAATAGAGCCATCGATTTAAAGTTTCGAGCTTTTAGCTCATTTGGCAGGCAGATGGAAAGGTTTGGCAAACGCGCATCGAATTTCTTCGGGTGCGGCGGATGTAAACGCCTTAGGCCGCGCGCTCTGCCAAGCTAGAGGTGCGAAATGTTAATCTAACGGCAGGTCGAATCCGCGATTTTATAATTACAATTATAACAACAACTTAGAGGCTATTAAGCACTTACTCCGCAATAACCGCGGCGCCAGGACCTTCTTCGCCCACCGTCTCGCGCTCATAGCGCGCCGTACGTGTCCGCATGGTCACCAGCTCTTCGGCCGAGGTCGGATGGACGGCCATGGTGTCGTCGAAATCCGCCTTGCGCACGCCCATCTTCACCGCGATGCCAAGAACCTGCGCCATTTCCCCGGCATGATCGCCAAAAATATGCACGCCCAGGACTCGATCTGTCGTGCCATCGACGACGATTTTCATCGCTGTCTTTTCCTGCCGTCCCGACAAAGTCGCCTTCAAAGGTCTGAAACTCGCCGCATAAATATCGACGCAATCGAATTGCTCGCGCGCTTGTTCCTCGGTCAAACCGACAGTGCCAAGTTCGGGTGTCGTGAAGACGGCCGTCGCAATATTCGCGTAATCGACCAGCGTCTCCTTATTGCCAAATATCGTGTCCGCGAACGCGTGGCCTTCCCGTATGGCGACAGGCGTCAGCGCGACACGATTCGTGACATCGCCGACCGCATAGATTGAGTCTATATTCGTCTTCGAGAACTTATCGACCTTCACAGCCCCAATCTGATCGAGCTCGACGCCTGCCTTTTCAAGGCCAAGCCCTTTCGTGTGGGGAAGACGGCCCGTCGCCAGCATGACCTGATCGACATCGAGCAGCGTGCCATCGGTCAGCGTCACAGAGAGACGATCCGCTCCTTTATCGATCCGCGCCGGAAGCGTGACGATTTTAAGATCGACACCTGCATGTTGAAGTGCGTCACGCACGCCGCAGCGCATGTCTTCATCGAATCCGCGCAAGACATTTTCGCTGCGCACGGTGAGCGTGACCTTTGTGCCCAAGCGGGCAAAAACCGACGCAAACTCCACGGCGATATAGCCGCCGCCGACAATCAGCATATGCCGCGGCAACTCCGGCAAATCGAAGACTTCATTCGACGTGATCGTATGTTCAAGCCCCGGAATGCTGGGCTCCAGAACTGGCGAGCCTCCTGTCGCGACGAGAATGTAACGGGCACTGACCTCCTGCCCGCTGTTCTTCAGGCGAATGGTGTGCGGCCCTTCGACTTCAGCGCGGCTGTCGAGGATGGAAACGCCAGCCTTATCGAGATTGGTGCGATAGATGGCAGAGAGACGCGAAATTTCTTTTTCCTTCGCGGCGACGAGCGTGTTCCAATCGAAAACCGGCTTTGCAAGCGTCCAGCCAAATCCGGCCGCGTCTTCGAAATCATCGGCGAAACGGCTGGCATAGACCATGAGTTTTTTTGGAATACAGCCCCGGATCACGCACGTCCCGCCAACGCGGAACTCCTCCGCGACCAAGACTTTCGCGCCATAACCAGCGGCGATGCGCGCGGCCCGGACCCCGCCTGAACCAGCGCCAATTACGAATAAATCAACGTCGAACGCGGACATGCTGTTTCCTCAACGCTGAGATGCGCTCTTTTCACCCATCAAAGCTGATGACCCTTTTTCGCCATTTCCACGCGGACACGCGTCATCATGTCGGTCGAGATCTGCTCGCGCCAGCTTTCCATGATGACGACCACGTCGCGCATAAAATCCGATTGAGTCTGGACATATTTTTTTCCAGCATCGGTTTTGAAGAAGGCATTGATCGTGTTTAAATCCTGTTCGCTGAGAAGCCTCGTATAGAGATGCGCGGCTTTATCCGTGAGGTCATCGGCCTTCTTATCGAATTCCGGCTTCAATTGGGTAAAGACTTTGCTGAGATCGGAGGCAAGCTCGGGCTGCGTCTGAGTAATCGTGCTGCCGACCTGATCGAAAAACTGCGGGATGGAAGCTTCAAAAGAGCGCGAGATTCCGTTCAATTTGAGAAGCTCCCGTGCTGCCGCGAGGTGAGATGGCGTCGGCTCATCGGCAGGCGCAGGCGCTATCATTGACGGGCCGGGCGGGGTGAGCGCCGGTGCCGCCGCTTGTGGCCAGACCGGCGTCGTTAATAAGGACAAGACAATAACAGAGCCAATCCAAAAGGGGCTAAACTGGGAAAGCATTTGATTGCTCCTTAGGAAGATCGCGAGGCGCTCAATAACACGCACCTCAATCAAGTTGTCCGAAAATTTCGAGCCCGCCCGGACCGGCGCTGATGACGCCTTTCGCTATGCCCAGGAAAAGCCCATGTTCGACAGTGCCAGGAATAGCGGCGAACCGCGCCGCCAGGGCTTCGGGATCGGGAATAGCACCGAAAAAACAGTCAACAATATGATTGCCATTGTCCGAGACAAAAGCATGACCGCTCGGGTTTTTACGGACCTCGATCTTGCCGTCGCATCCAGCCGCCCGGGCTTCTTGCACCATCAAAGCCAAAGTTGCCTTGAGGCCGAAGGGCGTGACTTCGACAGGCAAAGGAAATTTGCCCAAAACCGTGACCAATTTCGATGAATCAACGATGATGATCATTCGTTTGGAGGCCATGGCGACAATTTTCTCGCGCAAATGCGCGCCGCCGCCGCCTTTAATAAGGCGCAACTTTTGATCGAATTCGTCGGCGCCATCGACTGTGAGATCGAGTTCCGGCACCTCTTCGATTGTGGCGAGCGGGATGGAGAGTGCCTGCGCCTGCGATCTCGTGCGCTCCGAGGTCGGCACGCAGACGACATTGAGGCCCTCAGCGACGCGGACGCCGAGCAAATTCACGAAATGGGTCGCGGTGCTGCCGGTTCCGAGCCCGAGCTTCATGCCCGGCTTCACCAATTCCAGGGCGCGCTGAGCAGCAAGCTTTTTGGCATCGTCTGGACTGAGGGCGGCCATGGCTCACGCTTCACGCAAAAGGTCAAAATAAGTGCGAAACGGGGCCCGCACAGCTCAAAAACCGGGTTAGGCTGCTGGAAAGGCTGCGTCAACCCCGCGAGACCAGAGGGGCCGCCAGGGCGCGTTGCTTCCGCGCAGCGTAAAAAACGCGCTTGCTAAATCTCGAATAGGGGCATTCCTATTTACCTATTACAACTTTCAACGGAAAAGATGATGCAACCCGACCAGATCAAAGCCGGTTCGTGCTATCGCACAGCCAGAAACGAAGTGCGCAATGTTATCGAAATCACCAGCGACAAGCGGGTGATTTATAAGGCGCGGAACAGTTCTAATGCCAAAGGCGAGGCTGGTTGGTATCAGGCGTCCAGCACGAGCACGATGCCGATGCTGAAGACCTTTGCTCACGCTGTCGTCGGCGAAGTTCCCTATGATTGGGATTCGGCTACGTCGCTTCCGCCTGCCCCTTCGGTGCCTGGTATCACCCATGGCACCAAGGCCCAATAAAAACAAAAGCTTATAAACCAAAGGCAGTGCTGTGTTAACCGCGGCACTGCCTGAAGCTACAGCGCTACTTCGCCTGCGGCGTGCATACGACGGCGTCGTTCAACACATAGCAGATCGACATCATTCCAGTGCGGAGATCGACTCGGAAAACCCCGCCTTCCCGCTCATGGCGGGAGGCAACAAGGGCATATTCGCTTGAAGCTTGCGGTCCGGCCCCCTCGCCCGGCGCATAGCAAAGCGTCACACCGACGCCGCCTTCTTTAAGGCCATATTGGCAGGCCCCTACCTCGCCGGTCGCTTTGTCGAGGCGGTAGACGCGGTTAAGGTCAGTTTCAGGCGCTGCCAAAAATTCATAATTCGCCGCGCGCGCGCCTGAGGCGCCAAAGGCCGCCAGAAACCCGGCGGCTGCGAAAGGGAGCGCCGCCGCGCGTACCCAGGGTGAATACGAAAATCTCATGAGGCCGACTCCCCGCGCGAATCATCAGTCCATCTTATAGGCGGCGGCACCTCTGTGTCTCAGCTCCTGCTTGTCACATTTGTGCTTTCAGCCTAATCGGTCGCCTATGACGCCTGAACCCCGCAGCAAACCGCTTCTTGTCTTCGACCTTGATGGCACGCTCGCCGAGACCGCGGGAGATCTCATTGCGACGCTAAACTTCATTTTGATCCGCGAGGGCTTGCGCAAGCTCCCGATGGAAGAGGCCCGTCCGATGATCGGCGCCGGTATGCGCACTTTGATCAAACGCGGTTTTTCCGCCGATGGGATTGCACTGCCGGACGAAAAGCTTGAAAATTTGTTTTTGGCCTTCCTCGCCCATTATGAGGACCATATCGCTGAGGAAACGAGGCTTTATCCGGGTGTCGTCGAGGCGCTCGACCGGTTCGAAGCCGCCGGCTGGAGATTCGCTGTCTGCACCAATAAGCTGGAGAAAACAGCCATCCATCTTTTGAATGCGCTTGGCATCGCCAGCCGGTTCGCGGCGATCTGCGGGCAAAATACCTTTCCGGTTTGCAAGCCGGATGGCGACGCCTTGAAGCTGACGATCGAACGCGCTGGCGGAGAAGTCACGCGCGCGGTCATGGTCGGCGACTCCAAAACCGACATAGACACGGCCCGCAATGCAGGCGTTCCGGTGGTCGCATTGACCTTTGGCTATACGGATCAACCCATCGCAACCTATACGCCGGATCGCGTCATCGGCCATTATGACGAGCTTTGGGAGGCCGTCACAGCGGTCGCCCCGGCGCTTTGCCCTTGACGCCGTTTGATCAGCTTTCTACACGATAGAATATTGTTTCGGATTGCTCTGGCCATCCGGGATGAGATGCCGTTAAGGCGTGATCGGATCAGATCGTGTCCAGGCGGGCGATTAGCTCAGCGGGAGAGCACTCCCTTCACACGGGAGGGGTCACTGGTTCAATCCCAGTATCGCCCACCATCAAATTGCGGCTCGTGAACCGCCCCGCACTTACACCGCGACGTCGTAAACCGGTAAAAGCTGGTCTTCGATCGCCCATAGGGCCTCTTCGCAAGTGTCCCTGACAGCCTCGCCCGAATTGAAACTCGCGACGCGCCAATTTCCAGCCTGCGGGTTTTCTTCCGTGACTTCAATGGTCACAGCCAAAGCCTCAGCGCATTGCGGCGCCTCTTTGATCATCTGAAGAACGATTTTCTCGAGTTCGCCGATCGCGATCAATTTCTTGGACATAGTAAGGCTCCGCGCCGAGTCCGGCGCGGCTGGCCGATGCTCATCTGATTTGACCTTAACCGTTCTAGGGCCGTTCGTCGCGCATGGCCTGAAAATTTGTACGGACGAATCTCACCAGACTCTTCAACGAATGACGCAAAATCCGCCAGTCACATGACCGCGCGCGCACCATGTATCACGCGGTTTGGAAGGCGGCAGCTGGGCCGGCATCGGCACGGTTGCGAATTTCTCATTTGAAGCAAACAAAAACCGGGGCATGGAAAACTGGATGCCCGCCGCGTGCGCGAAAACAGTCATTATCGTAATAAGCAAACATAAAAAGATCGCAGGGCCGAGCAAAGCTAATTTCATGCCGCCTATCAAGGCAGATAGATTTTAATGCAAGCTTCTCAGTGTTTTTCGAATAAGCCCAAAAATTTAGGTAATTTTCAAAACATCACATCAGCACGCTTTAGTTTTATTACGCCGATATTACCTCCAACTCGCCTTCCCCCAGCAGTGCCCAGCAGTTGACGAGGATTTGGGGGTGCGGCGGCAATGGCGGCATCCACGGCCCATGATCGCTTCATAGGCCTCCATTGCGGACTTCTCGCGAGAGGCCAATTTTCGGGAACCATGCAAACGCTGCGAACGTTGCGGTTCACATCGCTGTAATTTCGGCATTGTGAATCGGGGTTGATTGAGGTTGATGGATGAAGTTTCAAAACGCGGGTTTTGTGAGACCAGCCAGCTCGAAGAGATCATGTCCTTTCTGGCGGAAGGCATCATCGTGCTGAATGGGAAAGGCGATTTTGTTTGGGTCAATGAAGCGGCGCTCAGATTGCACGGACTTCAATCGGTCAAAGGCCTTAGCAAAAACTACAAGGACTACGCTCAGCGGTTCGAGCTTCGCTATCGCAACAACCATAGGCTCGCAGACGACGCATATCCCATGGCACGCGCGGTCGCCGGAGAGATTTTTCAAGATGTCGTGGTAGAGGTGCGCAAGCCTGACGACGAAGAGGCTTTATGGGTCCATTCGGTCCGATGCTGCCAATCGGACAGCGAAACAGACGGCAGCCGGTATTTTCTCATCATCACCGATCTTACACCGCAATATCATGCGGAGCAGCGGTTCGAAGCCGCATTCAACGCCAATCCGGCACCGGCCGTCATCTGCCGCCTTGCTGATTTACGTTATGTGAAGGTCAATCCTGGCTTTCTGGAGATGACGGGTTACAACCGCGACGACATCGTGGGACACTCCGCTTATGAACTTGATGTTCTCTCAGACGCAGGCAGGCGCGATGTGGCGCTCGAACGGCTGAAGGAGAACCGCACCATCCCGCAAATGGAAGCCCGCATTCCCCTTCCAGACGGCAGGAAGAAACACGTGATCGTCGCGGGCGAGCCGCTGAAAATTCGCGAAGACGATTGCATGCTCTTTACTTTTGCCGACCTTGACCCATTGAAGCAGACCGAACATGCCTTACGCCTCAGCGAGGAGCGGTTCTCCAAGTCATTTCAACTTTCACCTGTGCCGCATGCGATCACCACACTGAAAGAATTCAAAATCACGGAGGTCAATCAAGCCTTTCATCATCTGATGGGATATTCAGACGAAGAAGCCGCCGGCAGCAAGTTGACCGACCTTTTTCACTTGGCCGATAAAATCGAGCAGCGCCAAATCGAAAGCACATTGGAGAATACAGGCAGCATCGCCAATCTCGATCTCAAGTTACAAACCAAGGATAAGATGGCGATCGATTGCCTCATCTCCGCGGTTACTGTGACGATCGCCAGTGAACTTTGCATCTTATGGGTGGTCCAGGACATCACCCATCGCAAGAATTCGGAAGACGATTTGGTGAGTGCGATCGATGCTGTGATGGAAGACACATCCTGGTTCTCAAGGAGCGTTGTCGAGAAGCTGGCCGGATTGCGCCGGGCGACACGTCCCTCGCCTGCCACTGTGGAACTCAACGAATTGACCGAGCGCGAACGCGACATCCTCGATCTGATCTGCCAAGGCAAAAACGATGCTGAGATGAGTCAGGGGCTTAGCCTGTCGCCGAACACGATTCGCAATCATATCTCTTCGTTGTTCAGGAAGATCGGCGTCAATCGCCGGGCCGCGGCCGTCATATGGGCCAGAGAACGCGGGCTGAGCGGGCATGATATCAGCCCGCGGAAAAAGCCTGGACGCGCAAATAGGACAAAACCTGTCCGAAAGTGATTAAACTACCAACCCAATTGGTATTTACCGGTCTTGTGAGCTGCGCGAGACCGTGGTCAAAATTGATCATTGCGCTGCCCCGGCGCGTCCAAATCGGTTTACGGATGCCAATATGCAAAATCTGCCGGAGTCCTTTGATTATCCGGCACCTCAAATGGTAGATGCACGCCCGGATGGAAACAAAACATCACCGTGCATTCTTGTCGTGGAAGATGAAGTCCTCATCCGCATGATCGTCAGCGAAACACTTGCCGATGCCGGATTTCGCGTGAGTGAAGCCTCTAATGCCAAAGCGGCTTTGCAAGCGCTCTCAACCGATGAGTTTCGCGCGGTTGTGCTCGATGTCGGTCTACCCGATGCGAATGGCGAAGATCTGATTGGTCAAATCAGAGCAATCAGACCCGGTATGCCGATCATCGTGACCACAGGTTACGACACCAGTGCTTTACGTCAGAAATCGGCGGCCGATCTCCATCTGCGCATTCTCACCAAACCCTATCTTCCAGATGCGCTAAATGCCATTTTGGCGGAATGGGGCATCGCCGTCTAAACCGCACTCCAGCCCCGGCAGCTACCCCCAAGCTAGCTCCTCTCTTTTCAGCTTCGCCATTGGCTTGTATCTGACGGCAAAGTGGAGGGGCTCTAAATGACCGATGTCTTTGGCGTGGATATTCCGTTCGCGGAACATTGCGGGATTATCCCGCTCGAAGTAAGCGCGGAGAAAACCAGGCTCAGCCTGACACTCGACGGGCGGCATCAAAACCACTTCGGTTTGGCGCATGGCGGGGTCATTCTCACCCTTCTCGATATTGCGACGGGCAGCGCGGCGCGGCTCGCCTCAGGTCATTCGGTCGTGACGATAAGTCTGCAAACTGCGTTCTTGGCGCCGGGGCGCGGCGTGCTTTTCGCCGAGGGCCGCGTGCTGAAACAAGGCCGTTCAACGATCTTTTGTGAAGGCGAGGTCCGCGACGCGCAAGGTGAACTTGTTGCGAAGGCGTCAGGCGTATTCAAGACAGTCCGCAAATCCGTGGCCGGTTCAGATACATCCAGCACTTAAGCCAGGATCACGCGGCGGGTTTGCGCATCCAGCGTATCAGGCCTGCCCCCGCCAAAACGAGTATCATGCCGGCAGGCGCCCACCAAAATTCGAAATGCGCGTAACGCGGTCTCATCCAAGCTGCGACGGATGGATCAAAGCCAATAAGATCGCCCGCGATCCAACCGAGCAAGGCCGCCCCGGCCCAGACCAAAATGGGAAACCGGTTCAAGACAGCCAGAACCAAGGTCGAACCGAAAACGATCAACGGAATCGAGAGAGCAAGACCGAAGATGATCAGGACAAGATCCTCTTTCGCCGCCGCGGCGATCGCAATGACATTGTCGAGCGACATCACGCCATCGGCGATAGCGATTGTACGCACCGCGGCAAAGAGATTGCGCGACGGCTTGATGTCCTTCTCTTCTTCTTGACCGGTCACAAGTTTGATCGCGATCCAAAGCAAGAGCAGGCCGCCGGCTGCTTTCACAAAAGGCACGGCCAAAAACTGGATGATCACAAAAGCGAAGAGAATTCGCAGCGTGACAGCTGCCAGCGATCCGAGCAGAATGCCCCAGCGGCGCTGATGCTTCGGCAAGGTCCGGCAGGCAAGTGCGATCACCACTGCATTATCACCGGAGAGGAGAATATCGATCCAGATGATCTCCAGAACTTGAAGGACCATCGCGGTCATTTCAGGAGTCATATAACAAGCCCGATCACACTGCCCACGCAGCGTCACGGCCGCGCAAAATTATGTTCAGGCGGCGCATTTCCATGAAATTGATGCCCGTTTTTGCATCTCGAAAATGATTTGTCACGATGAAGCTTTAGCCACCGGCGCATGAAGTTTTAAGCGGCTGGCGCAGCGCGGGCAGCAAAGCCATGATGAGAAGGGTGGCGGTACGTGCGAGCACTAAAGGCGGCATTTTCGGCACATGGATGAAGCCTGCGCGGCGGTTCGTTCCTTCCGCCATGGCAAGCGAAAGATAGAACGTTTGATTGCAGACATAATCGCCCGCATCGTTTGAAAGCCCGCTTCGCACGCCCGCGCGGCGCAATACTGCATCAAGCTGGCGGGCGGGGATCCGCGCGGGCCGCGCGAAAGGTTCTTCTGGAAGCACGCTGCGGTTTTTTACCCTCCGTCCAGCGGCGTCGGGATGCAGCACACCCATATAATTCACGGCGCGCGTCTCAATGCTAATCGCACGCCGCCGTCCCGCGAGGCCAAAATGAAGAATGGCATCAGGCGCGACATCCGCGATCAAACCCTTTAGTTTTGGTCCGATTTCGTCATAGACCACTGGCAGAACCCGTCTCTCCAGCTTCACGCCAAGCCGCGCCAGACGCCGTTCAACAGCCGCGAGCTGGTGCATCAAAAGCGCCGTCGGGTTTTGCCGCGCACCTGGAAAGGCGCCAAAACCCGTGACGAGGATGACGGGGCCTTTCATGTTAACCTTTCAGTGACAGTGTGACGTCCCAATATCGACATGTTCAAGGCTCACAAGCACCACATGCCGCAGCCGTTCAATATTTCAGCCTCGTGTGACATCCGGGAGCGTCTTTCGCTCGCGGCCCAATGCCTTCTTTTAGGCCTCTCAATTATCCTCACAGGCTGCGCTTCGTCCGGTCTTACTGACATACCGGCGAAAGTCGCATTGATCGGCGATTTTTCCTCTTCCACGACCCCCTCAGCCGCGCAAACCGTTTCGGCATTCGTCGTCTCGACACGCTCCCCTGACCATGCGGCATCGACAGACACCAACGCGCATCTTTCACTGCAGATGATCAGCGTCCCGCCCGGCCATAAAGCAGGACAGATCGAAAGGCCAATGTGGGGTGCCGCTTCTCCCGGCAAGTATTTCACTGTGACAGCCAATCGCGAGCTCGATGATGCCAGTTTCCAAGCCGAACTCGCAAGCCATCTCTCCGGGCGCATCGGCTCGAACCGCGACGTTCTTGTCTATGTTCACGGTTTCAATACGAGCTTTGACGACGCGAGATTCCGGCTGGCGCAGCTTGTGACCGATGGACGTTTCGGCGGCGTGCCTGTGCTCTTCACCTGGCCCGCGAGCAGCAATTTGCTGGATTACGAGGCGGCGAAGGAAAGCGCGGCGGCTTCGCGCGACGCACTCGCCAAATTGCTGCAAGAGCTCGCTGTCGTACCGGGCGTTGGCCGCGTTCAAATTGTAGCACATTCCATGGGGACATGGCTTGCGATGGAAGCCTTGCGCGAGACGGCAATCGCTGGAATGCCCGATCTCAATGGCCGCCTGGGCAATGTCATGCTGGCCGCGCCTGACATTGATCTCTCCGTCTTCCGCGCGCAGATCGCGCGGCTCGACGCCTCGCATATATCTGTGCTGGTCTCTGCCAATGACCGCGCGCTGTCGCTCTCGCGGACGCTTGCAGGCAATCGCCAGCGCGTCGGCGCGCTCGACCCGCGCAATCCAAATGATCGCGCCGCGCTTCAGCATCTTGGCGTAAAAGTCTACGATCTCTCGTCGGAGTCTGTCGGCCTGATCGGCCACGATACTTATGCCGATGCTCCAGATGTTGTGCGCCAGCTTGGCGCCCAAATTGGCGCGCCGCGCATCCAGGACGCTAACGTCCAATCGATCCTTGGCGATAAACCGGTCTCTTCAGCCGTTGAGACCGAGCCGCTGCCTGCCACCGCCACGGCTGGCGCCGCTGCGACAACGCCGGGCGCCACACCGCCTAGCACGACGCCAGCGGGGCATTAATTTCCAAACAGAAGACGGCGCGGTTTGAACCTGAAAGAGATTGACAAGTTTCTGTACAGGTACATATTTACGTACATAAGTTGTTGAAGGCCGTCCTTATGGCGCATGTATCTTATACCGAACTCCGGAATAATCTGGCGAAAATCATGGATGAAGTTTGCGATAGCCGTGACGCGCTCGTCGTAACACGTCAAAATGCCAGATCGGTCGTGCTCCTTTCACATGATGAATATGAAGGTATGATGGAGACCCTTCATCTTTTGCGTAGCCCAGCCAATGCTGAGCGGCTGATCAGCTCGATACATGAGGCCGACGCTGAGAAGCTGAGCGAACACGAGATGACAGAAGTTGAGACCACGCCTTCTGTATGAAACTTCTTTGGACCGGTAATGCCTGGGAGGATTACCTCTATTGGCAAAAGACAGATGTCACCACGCTTGATTTGATCAATAAACTCATCAAGGACGTCCGGCGCGATCCATTTAAAGGGCTCGGCAACTCAAAAAACCTCTGCACGGCTGGTGGTCACGACGGATTACGGGCGAGCATCGCCTCGTTTATCGCGTGTCTGGAAAGGACGATGCGCTGCAACTCGAAATCGCACAATGCCGATATCATTATTGATCAGCTTTGACGAAGAGCAGAAATATTGGCTCGAACCGAAAAGCCTTTTTCTTGGCGAGCCCGCGCGTGCTGCGCAAAACGTGGGTTACAAATCCAGGGTGAAGTTTTCGCGGGGAAGCACACGAATCGCGTCTCGCGAAAAACGCCGACCAGTGTGCAATTCCCTCACCTTGGAAAAAGTGAGGGCAATGGTGCGGCCAAGAGGACTCGAACCTCCACGGGTCTCCCCACTAGCACCTCAAGCTAGCGCGTCTACCAATTCCGCCATGGCCGCGATCTCGCACGACAAGCCTATGACGGCGACATCGGGAGTGGCGTCGTCTAACAAATCGCAAGGGACCTGACAAGGCTCTGTTCATGTGGGAACATGCAATGGGTCTATCGAGGGGCCGATAAGAGGCATCTTGCAATCATGTCGCGCCGCGAAA
>Ga0209208_10004925_pt1 | contig 18737 bp, 13 predicted proteins | sample S1TSphfallax_3_FD_187694 | JGI IMG/M metagenome (GOLD analysis project Ga0209208, IMG submission 187694) | Host-associated microbial communities from peat moss isolated from Minnesota, USA - S1T2_Fd - Sphagnum fallax MG (SPAdes) (version 2) | ecosystem: Host-associated > Plants > Peat moss >... | reverse complement strand
ATGCGAAGGATAGTAGTGAGAAGAGTGGGAGGAATGACAGTTTTTGGTGGCTCGGTGAGAAGAATCAGGAAGTCAGATTTTGGTAAGGAAGATGATTTTTTATCAGCATGATCAGCTGATTTTAGATATTCGAGAGGCAGAGGATAGGGATCTTTGAAAACATAGTGATAAGAGGTTCTGTTAGCTAGGAAAGCTTGGCTGAATGCTAGAACTTTCCGCTGTGCCTGGTACCTGGCTAAGCTGCTATAGAGGAATTCGAGAGAGAGAGACTAAACAGCACTGGAATCTGGTTTTGTGAATGTTTGATGGAAATCAGGCTTGTGCTTTCGGGCAATGTATATAGTTTGTGATGAAAGAGTTTCCTTTGCTGACATTTGTGTGAATGGGCGAGGCAGGGGATGGATGATGTGAAATCTGCCCTGTTGTTGTGTGGAAGCAAAGCACTTGTACATCTCTGATCTTGTAATGTGCTTCTGGAAGAGTCAGTAGGTAGTTAGTGTTTTCGGAAGAACAGAGGTCTGATTTAGGTGAAGAAGATCAGGAAAACAAGGACGCTTGGGGTCATGCAGGCAATCAGTGTACTGTGTGATTTCGGACCCTCTTTTTTTGGTTACATACCAAGTACATTTAGCATGCTTTCACCCTCAAAATAGATAAAAAATGAAGAGAATATGGGCATTGTAAGTAGGCAAGGTAAGTGTTTAGTCATAGGCCTAATTCACACATTCCAATTTAGAACATTTGTGTTTTTTTTATTCTTCTCCATTGGTTTTTTGCATTTAAAGATTTTTTCTTTTTTAAAGTAAAAACTTAACTTGGTGCACCCCTAGTTCTTTAGATCACTCAAATTGAATAAGAAATGAATAAGATATGACATTCTAAAATAATGGCTCATTTTATAAACATATTATCCGATTTTGAAATGTTTATGTTTTTTCTATGTTGTTCCTTTGCTTTTGAAGCTTAAAAAGATAATGTAGAGCTTACCTTAAAATTCCCATAGCTTTTTACATCATTCAAATCAAATAAGAAATGAAAAAGATCTATAAGTTTTTTGTTATAGGCCTATGTGTGTTGTTAAACTTGTTTTCCTATGGTGGAAACTTAAATATTTGTCCCATATTGTTTGGCTTCCATTTCAATAGTCCAATTATATAAGCAAATGCATTAAGAGTATAGATAACCAAAGTAAACATGAAAATGTAATAGCCATTTGGGATGAACAAATAAAAAATCCAACCTTAAAAACTAAGTTAAATGAAATAGGACTTTATTCGTATCTTAGGTATGAACCTAACTTAATGCCTACATTTAACTTTAGCTTAAATACCTAAGTCTAATTTTGACCTAAGCCTAAACAAAGGGGCCTAACTTTAGACCTAACCCATCTCTAGGTAATTAGGTGACTGCTTATGATTAGGCACCATGTACATCTATAGGTTTAGGTTATGCCAAGTAGCATTAAACTATTGGTCCATCCCAAACCTTAGTAAATTACAACACATGTCATTCCACCATCGGCCAAATGCATTGACCATCATAGTTACAACATAATTGACCTTTCAATTTAATCTCTACTATGGGCAATCAATGGTGGAATGCTTTGAATGTGCCACGTGTCACCACATCATTGGTTAAATTGATATAGTTGAAATGTTGTCAAAATTGCAATTGAATGTTTTGTTGACATCATATGCAATCAAAAGATGAAGTTTGTCCACTAGTTGAAAGAAATTGATAACATCTCACAACTAGGTTGGTAAGATAATTCATGACTAAAACAATTAGTGATGACTGTTAATGTGGTGTTGACACGTGGCAAACACTTTCAATTGGAATGTCATTGTCGACTTGCACTTGTTAACTTTTTTGGTTTATTGTTGAAAAAAATATTTCTTAGTTCCAAAAAATATTTTATAACTATTTTTGTCACTTTCAACTATGCTTTATAGTCAAGATGTAGTTGAAAACATAGTTGCAAAAAGGGGGTTTTCTACTAGTGTCTAGGTTTTAAGTTGGCCATTTTGAAGTTTACCTTTGGCTATTTCCCATCACCAATTGGTCCTTAATCGTTTGAAAATTCTAGGAGTTAAAATGAACTTTGAATGCATGTTTGAATGGTTTCTACAACTATTAGTTGAAGTTCATTTGTGTAGTTAATAGGAACAAAAATTAACTAGATGTTTGCATGTTCTTTTTTGATTCAATCTATGAATTTTTTGCTAATGTGGACATTCTAGCAATTTATGATCCACACCATCATTTGCTCTATCTTTAACCCTAAAATTTGAATTTGTGATTATAGGTGAATGCACGATATAGTGGCTCAAAAACAACAGAAAATACACTCCTTATAAGTCCATACAATATATTTTTAAATGATTCAAATGGACATGGTTCTTACTTTTAAAAATATTAGTATTCTAATCTTTGAATAATGCATGTTCAATCACCTACAAACCTTCCCAAATCTATGTGAAAACCGATATTTAATGTAACTAATTTCATTTTTTGATTTGGAAGTCCTAAAAGGAAAACCCATAAAGTCCAAAGGAATAATGCCCCATCTAAAACTTTCCAAAAATATGTTTTTGGGACAAAAATTGAAAAACAAACAAATATTGCAACTCATATGGACATAAAAATATGGTCAAATTTTAACCATTCAATAGTCCCTAACTATTAAATAATTAGGGTTTTCAAAAAAAAATAAAATTCATATGAGTTTATCATATTATATTACATTATATATTGAGTCCTAATAACAAATTTGGAATGTGAATCAATATAAAATTTTCCATTTTGTGGTGTTCCAATCAAACGGCCACTCCATTTTTTTCGACTTCAAAAGTCCATTGCTATTAACAAATGATTTTTTATCAATAAATAACCACACAATTATCTTTAGAATGAAAATTTTAATTTAGATCCAAATGCCAATTAGTAGATCTAAAGATATATTAATCACCATATGCATTTCAATAACGGGTACCAAAGGAAAAAAACATCGTTTCATCACAAAAGTGAGCCATTGTGGCTTACATCTACCTTTACATGTAGGAAGGAAAATGTTTGTGACAAATTGTTTGTTGTTTCCAAAGATGACCAGTGGTTTCACTAAAGGTAAAATTGCAATTTTTCTTTCTTTAGTTCTTTAGGGGAAATGTTTTAGATGTAGTGCTAGTAAAGACAATTTACACAATGGAAGTAGATTCCATGTAACATTATAGGATACCACCATTGTGATTTGCCTATTACCTTCTGAACTTAACATTTGCACATGTTTAGTTATTTGTGGTTCCCAAGTTCTTTCACCACCATTAGGCATAAGATAGACTCCAATCTAATCATTATTCACAACAAATCTTGGTGGAATACAATATGTTTTCACCAAATAAACAACCTTGTAAACCATGGTGCAACCTTGAACAAACCAATATGATGGAAGTTTGATTATAGTAATGGTTGCCACATGGTAAATCCAACACATGTATTGTTTCATGAATTGTCTGGACCACTTTCTTGTGACAATAAAACCCTCCATGTTTAGGTCTGATTGAGTTTAGGAGCTGTTGATTATATCATATTTTTAAGGATGGGTTGCACAATACATGTTGATAATGGTTGGCTAGTTTGTCTCATTTTTGCAAAAAAAAACCATTTCATTTCTTAGCTTGGGATGTTCTTCGAGTTCATACATGTCAAGTTTGGGATTTTTCTTTGTTGTCCCACACTTTGCAGCTTGAATGTAATATTATTTTAGCACCCCATCCTTTGTAATCTTTTCCCACATTGTTCCATTAGTTAGTCTTACATATGGATTAAAAACACTTAGTGGTCTATAAGTAGTATGCAAGAATGTAATTTAAATAGTTTTGTTATTTCCATATATTTTCACTACTGCTAAAATTGGTGACCACAAATGTGGTTGGAATTAAATTTGATACTCCCCTATTTTCTTATTACATTTTGACGGTCCCTTGCTTTCAACATCCTCTTTTTTAATCTCTTATTCATTCAAAAGTCTCACATTTTATTGTTTTTAAAATCTACTAAGTGGTTGTTTCTTTTTCTACACAATGGATGACTCTGCATGTTTGCTACCACACTCTTTCATTTCTACAAACTCTCTTTCCACAATTTTCATTTTCTTTCCTCTTGAAATTCTTTGAAATTAACTATTAATGAATCTTTGTCTTTCATTGTTAATCATTTTGCACAAGTCTTGAAGCAAAAATTTCAAGCAATATATGTGAGCTAAAATAAGCTAAGGATGATCAACATGTGTAATATGAAAGTGAAACTAAAACATTACAAATGAAAGTAAAGTTCAAGAACAAGAAATTGTTCCAAGCATAACTAACCTTGTCATTTTTAAATACATTATCATTTTTGTAACCATATTCAACACCTAGTTATCAAATATTATTTTTCACATTTATTGAAGCTAAAAATCCTGATTTCTTTTACTTTTATTGTCAAAGTGAAAAAAATGAAAAAAAATAAATATTTGACAATAGATAGTTGAAATGGTAAAGGTTTAATTATATTTTAAATTCTTGTGAAGCTAAAGGTCCTAAAAGTATGTTCATTTCCATTTATATAATGATTTGGATATTTGCATTCTTTCCCACCAAGTGATGTATTTTGGGATGTGGTATGCGATTCATAATTTGACTTATAATTAACCCCTTCAAAAATTGAGTCAAAGGATTGATGTCATGTAGAAGGACCATGATAATCCAAAAATGGTCCATCTAGGGATGGGAATGGAAAAATTCCAAGAAACATACATTAGAGAATGTCATGTTCATGTTTTTTGGGTGATGGGTGGCATCAAAAGATGTGGATGACAATGATGACACTAGGAAACATGTTGGATGATGTCATGGGGATGCATGAATGTTTTTTTAAAGTGATGGCGGACATTGGAAATCATGTCATCGGACACCAAAGGATGACAATAATGTTGGGAAACAAACAAGGATACTAGGAAAATAAATAAATAAATTTCATTCTTATTTTTATTTTTTAAGTGATAAAAGATGTCATGAAACATGTTAAGTATTTTGGTGGTTTCAAAATGGCACTAGCATTGCAAAGTTGGCATTTACAAATGCATCAAAGACACAAATGACAAAGAGTGTTAAATTTTTTTTTGATTTAAAACCATTTTCCAACTCATTTTATGACATTTGGTATGAAGATGTGTTGAAAACTTCAAATGACCATATGTAGAAAAGATAATTGACATGACAAAGAAGAAATTAATAGGTTATTGTTGATTCATTCTTGGATATGCTTGGTACATATTTGGTGTAAAGGCTAATGCAAGCTTAAAGTATGAAATGTAACCTAAAGGGGGTTATAAAACCAACCTACAAATGTAATGGTTGTAATCAATGTTGCACCAAGAAGAAAAACACTTGTGGCATCCACATAGACTTGCATGTCCCTATAAAACCTATCTACACAAATTTCACCTCACTTCGTTCCATCACTTTTTTTATAAATCTATGAACTCACATGTTACAACAGATTCAAACATTTTCTTATGGTCACTTTGGTATATTCCATGGTGGTTCAAAGTTTTGGATGACTCAACAGCTCTTTAGTAACTTTCATATTGTGATATATAGTGGCAACATGAAGAGGCATGCCAACATAATTAGCTTTTTGCCATCACATAAGTTTTGTTGAAATTATTTGCATATGATTTTATTACCACTTCAAATACACTAGATGAATTTGAAATGATTACCTTGTGCAACAAAATTCAATAGTTAGTTCTAACCTTCATTGTTAAAGGTGTTTTCTATTCTTTTAAATTAAATGTTTTCCTCTTTTTGATTTTTAATTTTGGTTTTAGATAACATCAACAGGTGAGTTGTTTCAAATTTGTATATTATGAAAAACAAAAACACAAAGGCATATATGCTTGTTCACAAATGCAAAGACAAAATTGAAATCAATCTTTCAATTCAATTTGAAAATAAAACCTCAAAGTCCAAAAGTGAACTTGTTCATAAAATCAAAAGTAAAAACAAAAGGTGGTCTAAAAAATTATGAAGTAAGAAAAAAGTTCCAAAAGTTCTTCATCATCTTCCAATCTTCCTATTTATACCAAACATAACATTATTTTAAATTAAACAATCACTAACCAATATAACAATTAGAAAACTCAAACTTAAGCTATAATAATTATTGGCCATAGGTTTGAGAACAACTTATTATTGTCAACAATCGATTATTATAATAGATTGGTTACTAGTTCACATACTTTACCAGTTATCTTAACACATGTTACCGATTAACTTAAGGACTTGTTATCCAATAATAATTGAACTAGTTCTCAAAATAATATTGCCTCACCGGTGAGTAGTTGGTAACAACCGATTATTATGTACATAACTGAAAAATTGGGTTAACATTACCCCCCCTTGAAAACTAGATTTCATCCTCGATATTAGTCACCTAGAACTACCTACTTTACTTTTGTAACTAGATCATGAACAAGTTCCTCATCTATTGTATTAATAGGCTTAACCAAAGGAGCATATTTAGACCCCAATTTCTCAACAATTGTTGTGTCCTTCAATGCTATATCTAAAGTTTAAAATTTTTCAAAAGCATGTGTGACAATGTCAATCAAGGTGACCTCTGATCCTACCCCAATCTCTAGTATAATTAATGGAACAAATTTGGGAATAATATGTTTTTCCAATTCTTCTACCTTTGTACTAACAACTACAACAAATATTTCCACAAATTTTGTGGGCAAAGACAAAGTATAAGAAATAGTGGTAAGCTCAACTCCTCTTTTGATTGATTTTGTTTCCTCTTTGGTAATGACAACAAATACACTTTGAAAACTCATAGCTCTAGTTGTTGCCTACACAAGTGAAAACTTATGGGAAATATTAATAGGTACCCCAACTAGTTTGCTGCTAAATCGATCATATGTATAACCTTCAAACTATAATTGGTATGCAACCAATTCATTCAAGCAAGCTTCTTTATCTACACGAACCAATTATCTTGGATCTATTCTTTGGTAATTTCCTATATTGTTTACCACCATTCCTTCCACTTTGGATTCTTGTTTGCCAAAGCTTGGTTTTGTACTTTAAGCAAAACACTATCCAATAATAGTTCCTCAAAGTCCCTTAGCTTATTATCCATGTAAGTGGTTTGAAAAAAATTACCATGCAACTTACAAATTGTCTCCAATTTGTTTTTTAGTTCTTGAATATGTACTCAAAGTTCATGGGTATGATTTTCCATGTTTATGTTGACCTCTATCAAATGTTTTCACTACTATAAACAAGTGTTTTCCAACTTTACAAGAGTTTTTTCCTTTTGAACATTGATAACCTCCATCTTGCCATTATCCTTCGTTAATCGGTCATGGTTAATCTATAGAGCCTTTAGGTCATTTTGGGTTTTAAAATGAGCCTGGTTCAACTCACTGTACTTTCATTGTTAAACTTCAACATTCTTGATTGCCTTTTTAGCTTCAACACCTTTGGCAACCATGTGCTTATTCTCTATCTATGATTTAAGGAGTTTAGCTTTCATAATAGTCAATTCCTTGTCCTTGCTCTACAATGATTGTTTGTGGCTAACCAATTCCAAGCAATGAGCCTATAGCTAGTTGTTTATATCCTTTAACAAACTCTCAACATAATTATACCTAGTTCTTAAATCAATTAGGCTATCTACTATTTGAGGCCAAGTTTGGGCAATTAAGGTTGCTAGTTCAAAGAAAAATGTAACCTATTTCAAGCTTTCATGTTGAGTGTAAGCTACCAACGTTTCAAGAAAAATGTAAACAAGTTTAAGTTGAACCGATTGAATGGGTAGATTGAATTCATTGAACCGGTTCAGTACTTGTTAGTAACATGTTGTTAACATGTTATGTAGGAGTAAAAGTTTTTTGAATAGATGAAGGCTCTTGGTTTGTTACTTGTTCAAAGTCATGTTCGTTTCTATCCTCCATGACTTGGTCACTTTCCATCCATATTGATTCATCATCAAGCTACATAATGACATCAGCCTCCATATCCTCATTTCCTCCTTCCATAATCATGCTAATAGGTGTGAGGTTTCTTCTTTAATGGCAAATTCGTTGGTTATGGATTCAACCGGTCCCTAGGTGTTAATGGCTTAATTTGTATTTTCAATTGATGTAACTAACAAATTAGTCATGGCAATATGTTAGTTAAGCACATTGATCGATGCTCACTAATAAATTGCTGCTTGGTGACAACCTTACGAGAAGATTTTCTAGATTTCTCTTCAACAACCTTTTTCTTCTCTCTCTTGAACCAGTTGTGGTTTTGGAGAGTTAACATGTGTTTCTTATTTTGAAAGTGGGAACCAATGTCATAAACAAACTTTTATAACTGGTTTAAAATAACAAGTTGTTACCTTCTTATCAAGCATTACTAACCCTATTGCAATTTGTTTTTGGTGCTCTATCCACTAGGTCAGTTCTATTGACGTTTGTGTCAACTAAATGGAGCACCAGTTGACCTTCTTTCTTTTTTTTTGCCAAATTGAGAATAATGATAATGCAATTATTAAAATAAGCTAACCTTTCACATTGGTAGATGATTTGCAAAATTGTTCCTTATTTATCATGGTATTCTTCCTTCATTCAAAGTATGCTCCATTGTTTTTTGTTGATGAATGCATCCGGTCCAACTATGTTTTTAAAAGCGATTTGAACCTCTTTGACTAATGTGTTTACTGCATCAACTATTCCTTCAACACTTACGCCAAATTGTTGGATGATCAATGCTTGGTCAATGGTGATTTTCTCACCACAAACAACCATTCTAATGTGTCCATCTTCAGTGGACTTTTAGGTGTGTAATAAAATTTCCAATAAGATTGTTTATGGAACTACCCAATTAATAGTAAACAAGCCACCCACACCAGTTCATTTTGCCCACTATCATTATTTCCCATTTGAATCCATTGCAACATTTTTTGGATTTCTTTCCCTTGAATAAATGTTCGTTTCCAGGTCACTTTGGCAAATGAACCACCTTCTTGTCTCCTTTCCCTTACACCTCATCATGCCCTTGAACTACGCCTTGGTGGGTACAACGATAGGTATGTCAAGTGAATTAGGTTCAACCTTAAAGAACATTCCTTGAACTGGTTCTGACAAAAAGTCTACCAATTGCTCAGTTTCAATAGGTTGAATAGCTTCTGCTTCTATAATATTTTTTTCAACATGTTTTTCCTCTTCAAAATCATTAATAATAATGATTATAGGTGCAAGGGGTGAAAATGTCTTCAAAGGCCTTGTAATGTTTCTTTAAATCCTTATCCCATAGTGGCAACACATTGCAAAGCCTCAAAAATCTTTCTTTCTACATTTCTCTCTTCTTTAGAATTCTCACTATTATCTTGAAATGTAGGAGGTGGTCGTGATGTAAGTAATTCATTTTAAATAGCTCCGATTGCTCTAAAAACTTCCTCTCTAATCCTTTGCAATTTTTATTTTTATTTTTTTCCTTCTCTTTATCGCCTTAATTCTACTTTTCTTGTACTTACTATTGTTCTCAATTGATCCAAAGTCTTCATTTCTTCATCTTGGTGTAGCAAGAGGTATAAAGAATTTGAAATTGAAAAAATGAAAAGACACATCAAAAGGTATGCCAATTTTTTATATTATAGCCACATAGTGAAAAGTGGCGGCACTTCAAAAACTACACAACTTTTAGGGCATACATTCCTTAAGAAATTGACACATGTAACTAGGTTAACTAAAACATCATAAATGTGTGCGGGGATAGGGCTAACAAGTACTTTATCCACCAATTGCTCCTTTAATAGGTCACTAGTACCTTTTTTAATGAGTTCTTAGTTGGACAAATTGCAATTGGTTCTTTTCTCAATCAGGTTATCTATTGTCAAACCTCTAGTATAAATTTTAACCAATTCCTCAATGAATGAGTTACTAAAATGGTTTGTTTCAACCAATTTTTTCAATGAACAGGTTACCATAATGGTTTGTCTCAACTAGTTTTCTGGTAGGAAAATCACTAAGCTTAGCTAGAATAGGTTGAAATGTTTGATCCTCCACAAACCTTTAAGGTTTCAACTTGTTAGTGTTAACCAATAGTGGGTTAAGATCAAATTTGTCAATGGCTACTAATAGTATAGTATTATTAGGGAAACAATATTGGATCCTATATGGTCCAAACCATCGTCAATGAAATTTAGGGCTATGTGCTTTGACAACCCCTGGAAACCATCAACATAATTTCCAAATTGGTATTTTGTTTCAATGTACAAGTTTTGAAACCAAAATGATTGGTTCCACTAGTTAAAAGCTACCAAATCTTGTGCTACTAACCGGTTCTCCTAGAGTTTATTTAATTATAATAATCGACTAGTTAAAACTTTGACATGTGTCGAATCATAATTATGTCTTGGTTTGGATGGTAACATGTACTCCATAAGTAACAATGGGTGTAATCCATTAACAAGTTGAAAAGGTGTGATCAGTTCCATCCTTAAATATAGTTTTATAAGAAAAGAAAATTGTGGATAGGTGTTCATCCTAGTCATTTTAGTTTTCATTCACTAATTTTGTAAACAATGTACCAAAAACTTTGTTAATAGATTCAACTTGTCCACTCCCTTGTGGATAATAGATAGTAAAATTGGTATGTCTTAGTGTAGCCGGACAATGGGTGACCGTGCACAAGACTCTCTGGTCCTGTGAACTCAAGAGCTGTTCTGCCATCCAATTTGATTAGTGACGACGAATCTGGGTTCCATTAGTGCAAGGGGAGATTTTGTTTGCATGGGATGCTTGGGTGTTTGTGTTCTAGCAGGGAATTGGAGAAGAATGGCGGCGGATCGATGAGGTGATGCGGCGCCTCATTGATGAGTGATGGGGGTGTGATCTAGGTGAAGGATGCGAGGACGAGAAAAGCTTCGGGAGGAAGCCAGGAACGGGAGGAAAGGGAATAAGTAGGAGTAGAAGCAGTTTTAAGAGGCATCGGGTAGGAAACGTAGAGAGAGCGAGTAAGAGGCAAGATAGACAGGAGCTTAAGTGGGCATCTTGGAGTCGGATTGCTAGTTTTCTCTTCCGCTGCGATTGGCAACTGACGTGTTCTAGCTTCTGATTTGAGAGTAGCTGAACAGATTAGATGAGGGCAAGGGTCTGGAAGTCTGTGCTGTCGGAATGTTTTCTGTGAAATAAAAGACAAGAAGATTTTGTGAAGTCTCTGGGTGTCTGGCTATGCCGATGCAAGAAGTCGATTTATGAAGTCGAACGGTGTCTGTCCGTGATGTTTGGCGATGCCGATGCACTGCAGAAGTTGAGAATCTGAGGTCACGGGTCTAATTGTTCGTTGTGTTATGAGGCATGGGGCTCGTGCTCTCCGTCTGTGTGATCGCAAGTTGCATTGTGTAGGTCCGGCACAGCAGCCATCGAGATGTAGTAAGTTAGGGAAGTAATAGACAGATTGTACCTCTGAGAGGACGAACTGGGTCCTCAAGGGGTGGGGTCAGACAGGGCGCTTGGAAGCATTCTGGGTGTTCCTCCTTTTTTGGTTACAAGTGTTTGATCTAATGCTTGTGTTATTTGTATATTTTGGCATGTTGTGTTTTTCTTTTGCAACTATGCCTTTTGTTGTCATAGTTCTTAAACTTCTGATACTTATATACTTGAAATAATTTAATTTTCATTAGTTCATGGTGTACGAACTTTTATGAGATTGTTTTGTCCCAAATGATTTTGCAAGTGGTTTCAACCTTTTTTTCAAGGTATATGCCACATTGTTGGAAGTCATATTCCACCTTCAGTATCATGTTTGCTTTTTACAATTCCATTTTTAACATTGGAAAAACAATTTGGAGGCATACATCCCATCATAATCAATAAGGTGACTTATTGTTTAGTTGCTTGCACTATGGCTACTAGTGGGTGCCCGTGACATTCGGCCACTGTGAAGTCCCCCGGTTTCTTTAAACTTGGTTCATGTTTTAGTTTTTTTTAGAAACTTTTAACTTTTTTATTTTTTTATTTTCATGTTTATCGAGCCTTGTTTCTTGAGCGACAGATGAAAGGCGGTACAAACCCTAAACCTTCGGAACTGGTAAAAAGATGAAACAAAAGCATGGAAATAATCACACTCCAAATGCTCAAATTCTTGGAGTAGTCGTGTATATACATTGAGATTGGCGAGATCAGTGATTTCTGCGACACGCAATCACGCGATGAAGCTGGGAGAAAACCGAAATGCTTGGAAGCCACATAAAAGTCAAAGATTGCTCAAGACTGAGCCTTTGATAGCGGATTAGAAACATTGAGAGCTCTATGAAAATCCTTCGTGAAGTATATTCACGCCAAAGGCGAGAAAACCCTACAGACCTTCACACCCCTCAAACCCTAGCTTGTCACTCCTCACAGCATCCTGCCGGCAAAAGAAAAACTCGAACGGCTCAAAAAACAACCATCCCTCACTCACGTCACACTCAAAACTACAACCGAAACTGTAGAAAGAGAATGCACACAAGCCCCCAACACAACAGTAGCCACATGAAACACGTGCACAAAAAGAAAACCAGCAAAGGACACGCTCTTCTACTACCGAACCCTGGAACACTCCTACCAGTGATGGCAATGGAAAAAGACGAAGCCAACTACAACAAACAACTGACAAGACAAATTCCTTTCTCTCAAGCACAAAAACTTATCACTTACGCAAATGAAGAGGTACAAATTACACGATGGGTAGTGCTCACAAATGTAAGACGAAGAATCAAAACGCGGCAATAATACATTCCTGAACACATGATTCGGAGCTCCGTGTGCGTTTCAATGTGCGCTCGTTTTCGCACAGCCTTTCTCCCGCCGCGCACCGGTAGGCCCGGTCACCCCGTTCTTGACTTCGGCTATCCCGGGTCTCTGTTCTGCACTAGAATGTCCTAACCTAATTTCCTCCAATAGCTTTGCCCACAGACTAGGAACAGGAAATTCCGCCCTCCAATTAGCGCCCGGGCCCGGTCGGCCTGAACACCGAACTCTGTCACAGACGGATGTAGTGAATTTATATATAAGATTTAGTGTAAGGACATTCTCACATAACATTTTAGTCTTCATCAATTTGGTGTCATAGTTAGCTGACTTATGGTGAAATAGTGGTTCATGGTGTTTGAGCAATGTTAAATTTGCACCCAAATTGAATGGTGCTACAAGTGAATGTTTATAATGCTTTCAATTTAGTGTCATAGTTAGCCATTTTTCAAGAGTCACATTTTTTGCTTAGTTATCTGGATTAGCTTTTCCCATTTGTTTGTCAATTTTACACACGCCCATCCCCATCGTATGATTATCAAGCTTCCTGACATGAGGATTTCATAGTCATTTTGTTGAAATTAGGTACACAACAAGGGGACCCATTGGGAGGAACATTGTTGGCTTTGGCTTACCTTCATGTTCTACGCCCTACAACAACAACTCACCCTACTTTGTGTTTTCCCTTTTTTGGTAATTGATAGACATATAATAGGTCATGTATCGCATTAAATGTGGTTTTTATGTTTTTACGATCGCAAGAAGAGCTATCAACATTAGGTCTGTCGGTGCAACCAACGAAGTGTGTCACTTGGTTTCCTCAAGGGTTGGACCATTTTATATCACTTCCTCCCAACTTTCTTACTCCCTACTCAAGATTTCATATTTTGGATGCATCAGTGGAATCCACATAATTTGTTCAATTGTTTATGGTTGAGGTTTTCCATGAGGATTTCAAGATGATATTTAGTCTCTTTATACTTACATATTCTTAGGTGGCTTTTGTAATGCTTTCGTTGTGCTATGCCCAACATTTGAGTTACTTGCTTTGTACAATATGCCCATCTCCAAATATTTTACAGTATGATGTTGAATTTGATATTTGTACCATAGCTATGTTGGATAAGTTATTTGGTGAGGGATCTTTTGGTGGTTCTATCGATCATCTAGCTCGTCATCAAGCCATTCTTCCTATTTTTTTAAACAAGTTTGGCCTCCTTTCTATGGTTTGGACTATTACCCCCACACTAATCACTCTTCCACTTGTCATTCATTTCCAATAAGATGATCACCTTATTCTTCTAAATATAGTAGCACATGTTGAAATTGACACTTCCTTGTTCCAAATGGCACCATGAGATGTTCGAGCCATGTTACCCCAGGGTGTCCATTCTCATGCCCCACCTTTTGAAAGCCTAGTGGTTCAGTTTTACCCTAGTTACAAACTTCTTTGGCATATTGCTTACATGAACAAAAGTTTGTTTCCCTTCCAATAGACATTCCTTTGGATATCACACAAGCACATATCTACTCATGTACAAGTCTAGGGGTAGGCACTTGGTTATTAACTTGTCCTATCACACTAACATTTCATTTAGCATCAACTCACTTTCTTACAACATTATGTACCTATCTTGGTTCAACACATCCCATAATTTCCCATCTTTCATAATGTTAGTGTGGTCATACTTTTGATGATTAGGTACCCATTTGTTTCGGTGCTCCTATGGGAGTGAACATACAGTAACCCACTACACATTTCAAGATATTATTGTAGTTATTATTTTCGAAAACAGAGCACATGTTCAGAGGGAGGTCTTTCACCTTCTCCCTCGTCACATCCGACAACAAGTGGATATTTTTATTACCAAAAATGGTTTTCATACTTTCATGGACCTTGTCATTGTTGATCCGATTTGCACAAATATGGTGCAATGAACATCAATGATTATAACACATGTAGCAACGATGGCTGCTTAGGAGAAGACATGATCCTACATCAAACAAACATCAAATGATGATTTCATTCCCCTTGCTATTAAGATGTATGGGTGTTTTCATTCTCATTTTGATTCATTATTAATCACTTGTGCACATATCATTATCATGCATCATTAGTGATCCTCTTCAATCCCTTGATGTTCATTTCCCATTAGTAATTTGTGTCCATAACCCTACAACGTGCGCAAGCTGTAGCAATTCTTCAGTGGGCTACTACAATTGGTTGGGGTTTTTCATTTCTTCCACACATCATAGCTAACGCACCTTTGTCTAACCGATTTGTGGTAGATGATTGTTTTCTCATCTTGGGTCTTTTTTGTTATTGTTGATCTTCATTTCATGATTTTGGATCTTATTTTGCAAAAGGTTTTCTTTTCCTTTCTTTTTGTTGATTATTTGTTCTCATTTTTTCTTTGGGTTGTGTTTACTCGTGCTTTTATTTGCCTTGTACTTTTGATAGATGGGTTTTTGTCCTTGATTTTTTAATGTGGGGTTTTTCTTTGGTTATGATGGGTTGTGAGTCTTTTGACCTTTCTTTGACCTTCTCTTTTGTCTTTCGTGTGATGGTTCTAATTGTTGATTTTTATTTGATTTTTTGCCCCATTTAACTTTCAAAACTCATTTTAAAATTCATTGCACAATATTTGAAATTATATATTAGTTAATCTAATGTTGGAAAAAAGAGGTTTATTATTACACATTTTAGGTCAAAGGATGTTACAATGGAGACATCCTATATATACACCAACTTTTGACGACAAAAACTAGTTGAAATTAACCTTTTATTTGAAAGAGGCTCTACTTTTCAAATTTTATTTGCAATGAAAGCCTTTTTTGGGAGCATCCTATTTTGTTTAATTGGAGTCATTTGGACAATAATTAAATTATTTTCAATAAATGCTGAATTTTCTCAAAATAAGCAGCTTGCAATGCCAAAAATTCTAGAAATTTATTTGACATTACTATTGACTACCTGCACTAAAGCTTGGTGGTGCAGTGTGCCTAAGCAGTGCAGAATGGCTTGGCATTTTTATTTTTACCTCAACTATAAGAATTTCAGGAAATTTTTATTTTTCCTTCTAGTATGAAAAAATGGAAATAATAATAATAATAATAAAATAAAAATTCAAGAAGATGCCAAAATGGTAAAGGTATTGTGATATGTTCCTTTTGTGTTAATGGTACTCACATCTTATATATAAATTCACTACGTCCGTCCGTCCATCTGTGACGGAGCTCAGGTTTCAGGCCCGTGCTGGGCACGGACGTAGTGAATGACTGGCTGTGACGGTGGCCAGCAAGGGCGGGCTGGGCACGAGAGACGGGCTGACTGGCTGTGACGGTGGTGAGCACGGGCGGGCTGGGCACGGGAGAGTCCTTGCAGGTCCTGTGCGTGCTTTATATAAAAAAGGAAGAATGAAGCCTCCCCTGAAGCTGGACGGACAGTAGAAGGATTTTTTTCCCATTTTTCCCTGTTTCCCAATGTGTTCTCATGGTGTTCCCTCTAAGTTCCTAATGGGTTCCCAATATGTTCCCCAAGTTCACAATGCATTCCTCAACATGTTCTGGATATAAGCACCTCACTTTTATCCCATATGCTTTGGCAAATGTTGTGGAGGATGGGGGGATTTCACAGTGGCCAAAGGTCACGGGCACCCACTAGTAACCATTAAAGCCAATATTATTTGCATGTTGTGTGTGTAGAGCCCTAGGGTATGGTGATTCTTGAAAGAAGGGACTCGGGACGAGGTGGTACTGGGGTCTGACCTTACATTTCAAATATGTCCCTTACCCATTGTGAACCAAGAGGCAAATGTTGTCATAACCCTAAGCATATGTAGATCCCAAGACATTAGGAGCAAGAGGCACCTTATGCCTACAAATATGGTGAATTTAGATTATTTTTGCCTCAAGATATGAAGATTTGGGTGAATTCTTTTCACAAAAGTCCCTTGTATGGATTTGTAAGGCCCCCCCTTTTTTTTTCTTGTTAATGTGCAAGAATTTGCCAAAATAAGAACATTGCTTCCCACTCCATAAGTTCAACAAAGACCCATTTAAATATATATATATATATATAATGACCAAGAAAAATGTTTGTTTAACCTATAGAAGAGTGTAGGGTAGGGCCCCGAGGTGGGAGCATTCCTCAAATAAGGGGTCAAAGATGAGGTGATAGCCTATTGGCCTTATCTATCATAAATTATAAGGTGACCATTATGTGTAGGGTAGAGTATTGCTCTAAGGCGCTTCACAAGTTTGAGCCCTTGTGAAACACCAAAGGTGTCCCTTACCATACATAAAAGGATTTTGTGAAAAAAATTAAGGACATTAACCCACTCTGCTGGGCTACTAGGAGGGACAGTAGGAGGGCAAGGAACTTACACCTACAAGAGACCTATTACACCTACTAGGTGAGGTCTTACACCTATTAGGAAAGGTGTGATACATCACTAGTAATAGGTGTAAGAGGCTACTTGTTGGTGGGAGGATCCTCCTCCACAAAACATTCACAAAAATAGCGTGCCCTCCAAGTAGACTAGGAATATTTCAGTGTTGGACTGGTACTATCCCAAGTTCAAATTTTTATTTTTTTGGCAACAAGGCAAATTTGATTGGCCCATCACTCAAAAAGAATTGACACTACTCAGGTTCCCCAACCCAAAAAATTGTATTTTGAAGTACAGAGTTCCTCCCCTTTGGCCCAGCTATATAGGTGAAAGGAGGACAACATTCGCCAAACCATATGGGATAAAAGTGAACATGGTGCTATGGAGAATATGTTGGGGAACACATTGAGAACTTGGCGGGAACCCATTGGGAACTTAAAGGGAACATAGTGAGGAACACACTGGGAAGGAGGGAAAAATGAAAAAAAAAATCTTCCCCTGACAAACTTAAAAGGAAAAATAATTCTTAATGCTTGTAAAACTCCTTGAATAGGACACAAAAATTGGTTACCTGTTGAGTACTTGTCTGTGTCCAGCCATTTCGCAAGAATTACTATTGACAGGCATTGAAAAGTGGTTGTCCCACCTTTTGGGAGAAAGTACTACGATACAAATGCATAAAAAATCAGAACAGAACATGGAAGACACAAAGAAACAAAAGAAACAAAAACGCTGTAGCTAGATTTGCTAAGAGGAACCCAGGTTTTAGGGTTTAACTTGTGTTTAGGGTTTGGGGTTCCCTAAACCCTTAAACCCCATTGTATGCCAATGTTTTTGTGTCATTTTTTGTATTTCTTTGTGCTTCAAACAAACACAAGGTTTTACTCCTATGTTTGAGTGACTTTATACATTTCTTTACTATGTGTCATATAACATAACATGTCATACTAATGTACATGTTATTATCATAATGAATTAATGGTTCAACCTTTGGCACACATTGATACGTGCACATCATGGCATACAATAAGAACCAATATGATTGACAAATCATGCATACAACATTGAAACACTTTATCTTCAATAAATTAAGGTTAACGACCTAGTCTTTGTGTGACCGAATAGGCAATCATTTAGATTCTTGTAGTGTGAACGTTATATTCGTTTTAGGGTTTAAGCGTTGAATTGTCGTCAATTTTCTTGATATAGGTAGCATAGTTTATCTTTTCATTGTTTGTTAATGGATGTGAGTAGGAAAGTTTGTTGTTTGTATGTTATGTGAAATAGGTCGACAATTGGCGATGGGTGGCCAAACGCAATTCATGCATGCAAGGGAGACAGGAAGAAGAGGCGGTTGGACCAGGATAAGAGAGGGGGTTCGAAGGCGAAAGAGGAAGGTCTGTTGCTTTGTAGAAACAAGGGTAGTTTGGTTGTAAAGTAGAGCTTGCAAGAATATATTGTTGTTGTGTTTTTGTTCCGTTGTGCTAGTGACTATATGATGGCCATCTTTGTGTTCTAGT
>Ga0209208_10004924_pt1 | contig 18738 bp, 14 predicted proteins | sample S1TSphfallax_3_FD_187694 | JGI IMG/M metagenome (GOLD analysis project Ga0209208, IMG submission 187694) | Host-associated microbial communities from peat moss isolated from Minnesota, USA - S1T2_Fd - Sphagnum fallax MG (SPAdes) (version 2) | ecosystem: Host-associated > Plants > Peat moss >... | reverse complement strand
GTTTGAAATGAAATTACTTCTAAACGGCTCAACCAAATTGCAAATTTCTTTCACCAATCTACAATTAGACCTTGTGGCTATCTGCACACCAAAAATCAGCAACTAAATCTGATCACAATCATTGAAAATCCAGCAGCGCTTCCGCTGGTTGATTTCCTACCAAAAATCAGACCTAAGTTCAACAACTCCAGCAGTTTGCTCCACACAAACTACCCAACACTATGATTGCTCCACACAATCATACAGCTGCTCCACACAACTCAATTCTGCCACAAAACAGTCACTCTAACCAGCGACTCAGCTGCTCCACATAGCAGCTTCGATTGAATCACTCTCCTAGTGATTCCCGTCACCTCATGTGACAACTGATTTTGTGAAGTAATCAATGTTACCAGTCAAGCCAACCCAACCTCCAACTCCAGGGACGACATAAGGGCTTGGGAACACTTCACACACTAAGCACACACACAAGAGGCTATGGTAGAGGCACTCAAGAAGGCTCAACTTCACAGAATGAGCCCTTCCTGCCCTGGTGGCTGAGGTATACCCCTTGGGCCTCAGCCTGGCTTAAAGCCGTAAGCTCTGATTGGAGGAGCAGATCTGATCTGATCTGATCTCTACCTCTTCAGACGATGGAACTAACGGCAACGGTGATGATGACGGTCACAGTCAATGCCGTCCAAAATCTGACTGCACATCTGTCTAAATATAGAACACAGTCACATAAGTGACAGTTAACTAACCTGTAGTCACTGCTATTGCCTGCAGTCCACTTACCTTGAGCTTGCAGTACCTTGCACTGTCGAGATAAGCTTGAGTGTCACTTGAATTGTCATGACAAAGCACCTTTTGTAGTGTGGTTCATTAGATGTAATTAATTCTCACATTGTGTTGTGACCTTAGGAATAAACCTCAGGAAGTTATGGACAACCATAGTTTTGGATCTACTTGATAACCCTAGGATTTTTTTGAGCACAATAAACATCAAGCAACACCATAAGGATAGATTAATGTTAAGAAAATTTATGAAAATAAATTTACAAGTGGGCCTAATGTAGTGAGTCCAACCCAAACTTATCAATGATCTTTGTAGCATTCATAACATTTGGTAAATCTTGTTTGTTGGCAAATACAAGGAGGACAACATTATACAATTTCATTATGTAAGCAAGGTGTTTTGGTTATGAATGTTAAGCCAAGAAATAAACAACCTTTCCATCAAAATATCTACACCTTTAAAAACTCATACATTTAGACAAGTGAGAGCCTCCTCTGCTAATTATGATTTGAATGGTTATCCACAATTGCAAAATTATAAATACTCGTGTTCAATGCTACTTCACTTGAGCACTATTCAAATCCATGACAAGAAAACTATTATAGATGAGTGAGAGATGTTAGAGGAACCAATGAATGGTGTAAGTACCTTATCTTGAAATCCTACATCCTATAAAATGAAATTGATGTTTTTATACTCAACTATCTCCACATTAAAGCTTGTGAAATTCTCACTAACAGTAGGTCAATCTCATATATACATTGATTATTTTGGACAAGTTGTTGCAGTTAACTTGGGGACCAACAAAATCACTCTTACAATTGCATAGATCCATGTGTAGGGGAAAAACCAACACATGTTGGTTGACTTTGTGGTATAAGAATTGTTATTAATCTTTTCAAGCATGATAATGCTTCAACCTAGTGATAAAACACAACATACCTTGAAACCCTAATTTTTTCATTAGAGATGATTACTAGACCATGATGTGCTAAATAGATTCCACACTATCAATGAAACAAAGGTATTCAATTTTGTAGGAAAATATTTTACCATTAGTCCAAGGGATATTTCAACATTATGATTAAAAGATCTATTCTTAGATCAAACCAATCAATACAAGGATAAAGGATGACAAACTAGGGAATCCAAAACATAACACACCTCTATGCCTAGGTCATTTCATTTAGAAATATAACATCATTTCAAATCCTTTTAGTAGCTCCATAATTTGTTTTTACCCTAATATTACTTAAGTGAACCCTTGAATCCTTACACCCAATTTCCAATGCAACAAAAGTTCTTGGAAATTTAGGAACCAAACATTGAAGGCTAGTGCCATGAACATTCCTTTCATAGGAATGAGAAAAAAAAAAAAACTTTTTGTCTTGGAGATACTTTAGTTGCCCTTCATTTCTCCCCCATAAATGGTCATTTGAAACCTACCCAAGTGAATAAATCATTTGTTTTATCTTGCAAGCACCCACAATATAAGGTTAGTCAACAACAAACTAGTTTCCATGACTCTTCAAAGCACTGGTATGGTTAGAACAACGTATAGAATACCTATTGGTCCAAGTAGACCTCATCATAATATGAAAAGATTTCATGTGCTACAACTTCATTTGCATTCAAAAAGCTTTTTAGCCAAAGGCTTGTTACCATCTGTGTTGCCATGTTTTGCATATTTAACTTACTTACAAACCTTCTTAGTTTCTTCAAAACATGTTTAACAAAATGTTTCAATATGCAACAAATTTTTCAATGATGTTGCACAAACGTGAATGGCAAAGGCAACGACAAGTCCATAAACACCATAACTTCACAAAAGAAAGCCTTGTTACGAACAAAAATGCCATGAGTGGCACCACATGTTGTTGTGTAACCAAAAAAGTGGGGCAACCGCAACAAATAGATGATCTAGAGTTTTTCACAACTTAACTATTACCCACATGAGTACACATAACTTACAATCATGATCTACTACTGCATGAATTTTTCATAATTCTAATCAAACAAAAACTAAGCACTCAATTAGATTAGTTGATTCTGGATCGCCTTTCTTGTAGGCTATCATGATTTTTTGATGTGTTTCTCTTGACAAAAGAGTCCACACTTTTCCATTATAGATCCATCCCAAATGTCAAATTGAATTCCAAAACTAACATTGAACAACATCCCAAGATGATACCAACAAGCTTAAAACCAAATCCATGGTAGTCATAGATTTTCCCTTCTTAAAAATTCCCTCCTTTGGAAATAGGTATGTAGCTTAAAGCTCCCAATCTTTTAGGTATTCGATCCTCCCTTCATGTAAAACAATGCATCTTATTGACCATGTATACCAAACATGTCCGAGAAACAACATCTAGATTAGCCTTATGACCCCGTGAACTTGTCATCCTTTCCATTGAGATGCAACTAAAGACACTACAAAATGTAAATACTCATTCACTTCCTCAAATGTGTAACAAAGATTTCTAAAATGAACAATGAATGGTATTTGCACAACACAAATTTTGGGCATTCATCCCACACCAAAACATAACTGACCATCATTAAGACAAATCTTATAGCTAAAATGAGGAGAGAAAATCACAACGGTTGTAGTAGCAAAAAGTGGTACTTGCATTTTATTCTCGCCCACAACTCCTCCAACTCCATCATCAACACATCTACAACCGCACACACAAGCAAACAACAAACATTGAGGCATATCCTTAGACTTTCACTCTTTCATAACTTGCAACATCGTGGTCATTAGCTCAATGAATCAACTCCACCTAAATTGTAGGACATACAAATTACAGTTCTGTTTTCTGATGCTCAAATATGAACAGGCAACACCCTTTTCACACAGAAAACCCTAAAAAAAAAAGCCAGAAACAATTCTGGGCTACAGTTGCATCATGATCTTGTCTCTTCATTCAACCAACCAAATTATGTTTGTGACAACCATCTCTTGTACAACTGATGCAATAGTGTCCTATTTGGTGTTTCATTCAGAGTTCCAAGTACCTACAGCTTCAGGGATTCATGAGTATTATTACTAAAACATTCCAGTTCATATTATCAGGCCTAGAGCACCTACACTGGTATCTTCACCTTCTTCAGTGAGGCCTCTTTTAGTGACCATATTAACTTCAGAAATGTTAGATTTGAACCCAAAGGTGCTGATTTAGTCTAAACTCTAAACATGGGATGTTTATAATATTTAGAAGCAATTTAAATGAATATTGGGGTTTTTTAGTTTTTAATGGTACATTGTAGGTTCTGGTTCACCCAAGGCTCTTCCCTTATCAGAAAAAGCTGATAAAAATAAATTTATAAATTTATATTTGTAAATAATTTTTTTACTGTCTCAGGACTGTGTTTTTGTGTGGTGAATTTTTGCACCATGAACAAGGGATATTTATAATATTTAGAAGAAATTTAAATGTATTTTGGGGTTTTTACCATGGTACCAGTAACCAGTGTAGGTTCTGGTTCAGCCAAGGCTCTAGCCTCTTCACTCTGGACAAAAGCCAATAAAATAATATTTATAAAATTTTATTTGTAAATTTTTTTTTTACTCTCGGAGGACTGTGTTTGTTTTTTGGCGAATTTTGGCACCATGAACATTGGATATTTATAATATTTAGAAGAAATTTAAATACAATTATAAATTTAAATTTGTAAATAATTTTTTTTACTGTCTCAGGACTGTGTTTTTTTCTTGTGATGAATTTTGGCACCATGAACATTGGATATTTATAATATTTAGAAGAAATTTATATTTGTAAATAAAATGTCTACTCTCTGAGGAATGTGTTTTTTTTTAATGGCGAATTTTGGCACCATTGGCGACAAAAAAGACTCCAGTGCGAATGCTACAAAAGGATTCTTTTTAGAAAAAAACGCCAATTTCGCCATATTTTGAGGAAAGAAAAGTCTGAAGTCACCATATTTAGACAGCACATTCCCAGAGGTCGCCAAAAGTATGGAGGATTCTAATTGTTTTCTACTTTCTTTTTCTGACTTGTAGCCAAATTTGGCTCATTCCTCTTGTGGATGGTTGCAAGTCCGCCTACCTCACAAAACTGGGGGAAATAAATGACCCTGCTCAGGTATCAGGTTCAGACAATCTAACTAGGGTTTTCCCCCTAAATTTTTTGATATCGACAATTTGGCCAATTTTCCAATAATTAGCAAAACTCATCGAATTTACACTAGAAAAAACAAAGAGTTCCAAAAATTCCCAATTTGTTTTGTCAGAAAAAAATTACGAAATTAGTCAGAAAATAAAAACACTGAATCTAACCCTTTTGTTAAAGAACCACGGAAGTGGCTATTTAATATCCCAAAACTGGCACTTCAAAGGCCCTCGAGTGGCCATTTACGAGTGCGAGCGAGACAAGAGTGTAGTGCGTGTGCGTGCGCGCGCGGTCGTTTTTTGTGCGTCTTGTTCAGCGATCACTTTGATCCAATTGTGTCGAGAAGGAGATCTTGGGTTTGACGGAGATTCAGATTTCTCTTTTTTGGTGGACGAGGAATTTTTTTTGAGGTTTTTGTTTTGGTGTGGTGAAGGAACCAAAATGAGAGGAAGAGAGTTGGTCGTGTTGAGGAAGGCTGCTGCTGTTGCACAGGGATGCGTGAGGGCGTTAGATGGATCTTTGCGGCAGCCACCTCCTTCCAAGATGTTAAGTTATTGCCGCCCTGGTATCCGGAGCTTGAGCACTGGATATGGTGCAGAGATTTGGCGATCGGATGACAGCGGAAAGGGATATGAGGGGGAGAGCAGAAGAAGTCTGTGGAACTCGAGGAGCAGATCAATGACATTGGCGGCGGCCGGAGCTTTCTCGCTCTCGTTTGCGGCATCGATGATGAGCGTCGCATCTGCGAAAGAGAGAGTAGATGACAAGTATGCGCCGCGTGAAGTCGTGCTCTATCAGTATGATGCTTGCCCCTTCTGCAACAAGGTGAAAGGTACCGTCTTCTGGCACCGAAAGCCCTTCTTCATACATATTTTTGTACCTCCGCATCTTTGATTAGTTGCAATTTCGCGAAATTGCTGAAATACTGGTCGACTTTTCTGGGAAGAACCATCATTCAAGACCAAAGAAAAAGCACGATCCACAGCTTTTGCATGTTCCTAAGGATAAGGAGACTGGATTTCTGTATTAAAACACGCGCTTCGCAGTCATCACTCTTGCACTCATCCTCACATTCATGATGGTTTAGGTTTTTTGGTTTGCGATGGGAGCCCTTGTTGTATTGAAAGCTTGGAATAATCGTATGGATCCCAAGAGTTGCCGTTGCTAATTAGGGTTTGAGCTGCATTCCTTGCCATTAAGAGGAACACATGAGTGCAGCTGTTTTCTCAGTTTTTGGGCTTACTATAACTTGTGGAGATGTTTGATGTGAGGCAGCCTTCCTTGACTATCATGACATTCCCTACAAAGTTGTGGAGGTGAACCCTCTAGGCAAGAAGGAGATCAAATGGTCTGAATACAAGAAGGTTCCAGTTCTTGTAGTGGATGGTGAACAGCTCAATGATTCTACAGGCACATCACAACACTGTATCTTCTTCTCTTTTCAGTAATATTGCTTTGATAACATGCCATGGCAGATCTGGAGCTGCAAATACTAAGCAAAAAAGTGGTCTATTGATGGATATGTTGAACAAACAAGTGATCTGTGGAGCATTATCTGTGATCACATCTTGGAAACAGTCTCAATGCTTTGTTTACCTGGTAGAGATGTTGTTGAAGGGATTGCATTTTGTGATGTTGGATGCAGAAATCATATCAACCTTACAGCGCAGGATCTATGGGGATAGCATGGATGCAACGTCAAGCGACTTGGAATCAGATGAAGAAGAAAAATGGCGCAGGTTTGATTTTGCCTCCTTTGACCCCACTGCTGCCTGATGTCTGACAGTGTAATTACCAATACATCTCTAGTTCACTTTCTTAAGAGGGAGATGTACATTTCAATATCTCTTACATAAACTTCAATCTTGTTGAGTGAGTGTGCAACATATAAGTGGCAGCTTTTGTTATGTTTTGAGGAGCAGTGTGTTCCCCAATGTGTAAAAACTGCATTGGGTTGGTGTATGTTGTCAAGATGAAGTTTCAATCTGATTTTAGTGGATTGTGCTGGTTTTCTATTGTGGGGATGATCACAGATGGGTTGATAACCATTTAGTACATTTGCTGTCGCCTAATATCTACCGCACTCCAAAGGAGGCCTTGGAAGCTTTTGACTATTTGACCACCAATGGTATGTGTTCTTCTCAATCCTGTGCACATGAAGGGTAGTTGTTTGTGGAGGTTTGGTATCTGCCAGTGTTATGTGCTCTGAACTTGAGGGGTAAAGTGCAGGTAATTTCTCCACAATGGAGAGGATGACAGGGAAGTATGTTGGAGCTGCTGCCATGTTTTTCATAGGGAAGCGTCTGAAAAAGAGGCACAACATCACAGATGAGCGCACATCTCTTTATGAGGCTGCTGAAGAGTGGGTCAAGGCTCTTGATAACCGCACTTTCATGGGTAAGCATTTCCTTCATTTGCAGCTTCAATGCAGTTGTTCATGCTACTACCCTCATCCTTATTGGCTTAGCTTTTTATGAGCTGTTCAGGACCTCAGCATCTTTCAATGGACACATAATGCTTATCCTTGATTGCAGAATTTGAGGAACCACTGCCCTTTTCTCATTTGCTTTAATCACACTATTGTCAATAACAATGATTATGAGACCATGTTTAAGTAGTGGTGGAATGAGAAATTTCTTTCTTCTGTTTCCTCCTGAAAGACAAGGTTTTATGAATGCAGGAGGATCAAAGCCCAACCTAGCAGACTTAGCAGTTTTTGGGGTGCTTCGGCCAATTCGGCATCTCCAAACGGGTGAGGATATGATTGCTTTCACACACATTGGACAATGGTACTCAAACATGGAGGAGGCTGTTGGTCCTTCCTCAAGACTTCGGGATGAACCACTTTTAACTACTCTTGATAAGCCCATGAATGTATAAGGGGGACATATGGGGTTCTTATAGGTTCTAACTCACAAGCTTCATTTAGAATTTATGGTTCTGTTGAAATTAAGGTTGGATGCCCTGACTTCCCAAGTTACTGGCTGCAAGGGCTGACTCCTGAGTAGAATCTGAAGCTGAAAAGAAATCACAATATGCAATTTTGTTGTGCATTACTTTGTGTGCACATTTTCATATTCAAAATGTGTTCAGGTCCAGGGTAACATTGTTTCTTTTCTATTGAAGGATTGGAATATATGTTTCAACCTAGGAGGTAGTCTAGCTCGCAATTAACAAGAGACAGTATTCCATGGTTGTGCACATACCCTCATTTGTGCACGAAACGCAACTGGTCTGCCCCATCTACTTGTGTATGATACCGTTTTGAACAACTAGTAACCCAATTTTAATTTCTGATTTAGCCAATGCTTTGACTTGTGTGAAATTCTCACAACTGAACTGATCAGCACTTCAACGCCCAGTTTAGATCATGTGCAAATTTGAAGATGTTGAAGACTCTGGATACACACTTGAAATACGTGGTGAAAGCTTCTGGGAGCAGACAAGGCTTGGTATTTTGAAGTAAAAGTGAGCTCCATGGTACTACAAGAAGATTGATGATGGCAGGATACATGACCCCTGATGTGTGCTTGTAAGAGTGGATTTGATAATGTCTGAGAAGAGATTACTGCGTTGATAGTTTGCAGTGCTTTACTGAATGAATTTTGATGTGGGTTCACAATGCTTCAATGGTCTTTTCATGAACAGTAAAGAGCTTTACAAGGGTAGAAAATTGCCAGTGGTGAGTGCGGTATTACTGTTCTGCAAATGAAGATCAGACTTTGCAGCTGTTGTGGTTTATCTCTCAAATACAAATATTGTTTGTGGATCTCTGTGGAGTGGATATCCAAGTCCCTCCTTTCAAGTTTATTATTCTGGATGATGCAGACTCATTGATGAAGATGCTCAGGTGTAACACTGATCATACTCTGCTCTTGATGTGCTCTTTTGGTTGCTGGATCTAATTTTCACTCAGCTATGTTTCTCTCTCTTTCTGTCTGCACATCAGAGGTTTTTTTTCTCATAGGATCATCTCTCCTGGAATTGTCATGAGGTCAATAACAGAAGTTGGCGGTATTATTATGACAGAATGGATTACAGTGAACAATGGAGACCTATTCTGAAGTCACACTCTTTTATTTCATTAAATGGAACTGTATAAGCTGGTGAGTTATTTTCTTTCTTAATCCTGCCATCTCTCAGATCCAGTAGCACTGCATTGGTCTTGGAAAGATGTCCAGAAGCTTAGGATGGTCCTAAACAACCAAGGTGCCATGTTTTCATCACATTCTATCAACCATGTTGCATCCTGCATAATCAGCAATCTCTTACCTGACCTCTTTGAAGGCAACATTCATGTGTACCCCATACGTCATTTCTTAAGAGAGAACATGGCAGCATTTAGGACACGTAATCATTGCAATTATATCATTCTATATTCTCTAAATATACTGTCATTTGGTGTCTTTAGTCTGTAAACTATTCCCATTAACAAGTTTTGAAGACGAATATGTGACTCATTTGAGGAGGAAATACATTAAAGTGTTTTGTGATGAGTTTCACACACTCAGGTGTAGATGCTAGATAACCAACTGTACACTATTGTAACCCAGATGGAATAACCCTTTGATGGATCATGGAAGCAGGCAGTTTATAATCTGCTGCACAGTATGCAATGCAGGTGGAATTGTGGGCCATATGCATTGTTGGGAACTGCCATTAAGGCTGCATGATTTCTATTTTGCAGGAACTTTTGAAACTGGTCTCAAAACTTACAGAAGATGGCAAGGTTTGCTGCCTTCCAGTACAAGTAGTTTCTTTGTTGGGACCAATTGATGCACTGCCATGGTAAATGATCCAATAGCTTCTGTGCAAGGAATATACACTTACTGTGGGCTGCTGATGCTTCAATTGATTGGAGCATCAAAATGCTGTGAACAGATTTTGCAACCTGAAACTGGTGAGTCTTGTCCTCTTTAGGTTGTATATCACAATGCAGGAAACAGTAAAGAATATTGAATATCTGTTACATGTGTGAAGGACTGTGCCACTGTTTAGCATGGATGGATATCCACTCTCCTTATCCTTTTGCAGGAATTGACTCTTGCCTCAGAAAAATTGCCACCAGTATCTGGATGATGGCGAAAAACCAGAGACACTACATAAAGTTCAATTCTGATAGTTGGGAGGTGACAAGCCACAAGTTGATAAAGCTCAGTGTGAAATGCAGAATAGCTTCCTGAATTCATATTCCCTTGATCATGTGGAAATTCAATGCACTTTGTTGTTGACAAAGCATCATCATGCACAATGATGATACACTGCAAATGTTTGTATTGTTCCATTCCTGGAGTGTTGATGGAAGTGGCATGGTGGTGTGCATTGCTCAACAAGTAGACTCTGAGCTATGCTAGTGTAGACAGCTGAAACCTAAACCTGATATCTGAGTGAGAAAAAACCATAGAGAAGTTAACTATCCAAGCTCAGTGAGCAAATGCCCATTAGCAGTGGAACAGAGTAGTACTTAGGTTGGTACTTGGAACAGAGCTTGCTCTTTGGAAGAAATTAATTTCAGTGTTCACAAAGGTTTTCATGGGGACAATTATTTGTCAACAACAGGTCCATCAGTGAATCTGCATCAGTCTATGGCCATCTCATAACATTGGAATCTCACACTTATTGTGGATTCGATCCTTTACTTCGTCTTCTTTATCTGAATTGACAATTACATCCAAAGTGGCAGACTTGATACCATGTCTACAGCATTGATGCAGGACTGCACCGTTTGTGTTCAAACATTGAAACTGCTTCTACTGTTATCTTATGAATCTTCACCACAAATGTCACACTTAGCAGATTTTGGCAATTCCACAAATATTTGCAGATGCAAGCTGACAAAAAACTAAGCAGCTATATACACAGCTGCTGCAGCAGCCAGAGTTCCTTGACAAACTTGTGACAATCTAGTTGTTTGTAAGACAGTTTTAAGCACCAGGGATTTCTGGCTCCTCCTCATCATCTATATTGACAACAGGTTGTTCAATCTTCATACCCACATCTTCACTGTAGTCTCCATGCACAGGACCAGCAGCAAGAAATGGTCACTTCGCTGTTTAATGGTCTGAACTCACCTCTTGAAAGAAGCTGGAAAAGCAAGGAGGCTTCGATGACAAACCAGACTGCATCCTTGCTGAATCAACTTGCATGCATGTCATCAGATAGTCATGGTTTCTACTAAATGTGAAGGATCAACACCACGATCCATCTATCTTTCTTCTTCTTCTTCTTCATGTGTAGTATCGATCGCCGAGTCTCTGGAATTTCTTATAAGTAAAACAATAGTACGCTCCAAAACTACATATCCGATCTGGGTACCTGATCTATTTCTCGGGTTTGTTTTGTTCCCGATAGGCAGAGGTGAAGGACTTCCAGCGGGGGCAAAGGGCAGCAGCACCAGCGAGCGAATTTCTACTGACATTTTCTTTTTACTTACCACCCTTCTTGCCTGCCCTTTGAGATTCGCTCGTTCTTGCCTACTCTTGTCTACCAACATAGTGGCCAGCATATTGAGTAGAGGAGATCGATTGTAACTTAGCAACAAACGCAGATACCAAAACATCGCGCGCGAGAATCTTCGTCCACGAAACCCTAATTTCCCAGAACCCTAATTTCACTCCTTCAAAACTTGCGCAGCCGACCTAAGATTTTCTTGCGTATATGAACGGCTCCCCGCCGTTGCAGATCAATATCTTGAACTACACATTGTTGCAGCACTTCTCTTTAAATCGTTTGGCCTGGTAAATACTTGGGAAGTCGCTGTTCATGGTTTTACATCTCTTGTTGGTGGGGTTGTTGAGGACTGAGGATGTGTTGTGTGCTACTTTCCTAGTTGCAGAGTTAAACCAGTTCTCGTAACTTGCCTTCGGATGTGGATTTCTTTACCTTGGGTTTCTGATGTTTGGATTCTGTGTTCTATCGTACATCTCGCCATGTGACCTTCGTCTGTGTGTCTTCTTGCTGCGGCTCTGATTGTTTCTAGAAGTTTTCTGAGGGTTTTCTCTTTTTCTGCTTGAGGGTACGTCTTTTGAAGGATGCAGAGCAAGTGCAGATAGATCGGGTTGGCCGATGATTATAACAGTATTTGCTACTCTTGATGGTGCACGTTTTTGGCACCAGCTGATTAGACACAATACCACTAAGATCGATGAGGCCTTGCAGTGTTGGTCTTCTTTCGGTTTCTGTGTTGATCTGCCTCTTCTTGTCGTACCACAAAAACTGGGGTATGGAATAGCTGCCTATGAGGAAAAGAATCGTATCGATGTGTGTGCTTCGAGTCCAGTGGGACTGTGAAGAAAGAACTGATCTTCTCTCTGAGGCGTTGCTATTCTCGTCTCCTGTAGCTCTCTTGCATGCCCTCTTGGTTTTGTTCTTTTATGGGTTCCTTGGCTGGAGAACTAAACATTATGAATGCTGCACAATGCTCCCCGGGCAGCTCTGATCTCTAAGGAAGAGTGGGCCCTAAGCATGTGCTAGAGAAACCTCCTGCTCCGTGTTACTTGCTTTGTGCTTTCTTTTCCACATCGCAAGTGTCTTTAAGTGCAGGTATATTTCAGTCAACCAGTGAAGTCCACAGTGAAGAAATATGCAAAGATTTGTGTAGTAGTGGTGTATTTTATGATTACTTGCTTTGTGCGTTTCTTGATCTGCAAGCTGTCATTTGATGCGCATTTTGTAGCCGTTTTTAAGTCCTCGGAAATCTTCTATGTTGTTTCCATTAGTCTTCATCCCTATGGAGTCTTCTGTATTTTCTGCAACTATTCAACTCTTGAATCCCTGCCCAAGTCTGCAAAGTTGGTCATGTGAAGATGTAAATGCATGTGCAGATCCACAGGCCTAGAATTCGAATACCACAGACCAAAGGCCATAGGCCTAGAATTCAAATGACACATGAACTTCCCTACAAGAAAATTGGAGAGCCAGTTTTGTTATTGCAAATTACATGAAGATTGAAATTATAATCAGGAAACTGTATGAACTCTTTTGTTTTATAACCCTCTTTTGTTTATGAACCCTAGAAACTGCAAATTACTTGCACCTTATACGACTGAAAAGTTCCATCAAGTAAATCTATTTAAGATCTCGCATTGATCGTATTGGGGCCCTGATGCATCATCTTCTTCAATATATTGCAAATTCACGGGGCGGAGAATAGGTGCGCAAGTCTGAGCACCCGAAGCAACAATTTTTCATTCTTTGGGGTGAATCGTAACCCTACCCCCGAAAAGATAGTATCCATTCCACTCTCAAATCTTCTGAGCATGCCTGCGAAGCACGTCACAAGCTCGGTTTATGTAGGCAAAGGGATGGAAGTTTAAGACTGATGTTCACAAAATTCCTACCCTTTGCAAACTACTGTGCGGACACAGATATGAACAAAAACGTTTCTCAACATTGATCTTGATGAGGAGAAAAACCCAGAAACAGGCTTAAGACACTTATGTCTTGTTGTGTATAAGTATTCTCAACTTCTTTAACATGGAAACATTTCCGTGGTCTGAGGATATACTTGGAATTTGTAGTGTGTGTGTCCCTGTAAAACTTGACACACATCCTGTTCAAAAGTTCCTTACTATGGACACTTTTTCGAGGGTCTGACGACACACTTAGATCTTGTTGTGTGTATTTCTGTGCAACAGTTGCTGTGAACTGCAACAATCAAAGATTGAAGTGGGAACAAAAATTGCTTAGAAATGCAGTTTACTGTCATTTCTGAAGCATCACAAGACCCTTTATTAAAACTCACTACTCCTTTCATGCATTAGCATAAAATTTCTCATTTCTTGTTGTCATTAAATATGGATTTGCTTCTCTGTATATTTTTGATTTGAACATTTGCTTTGCTTCTATGTTTGTTTTCAAAATGATGAGAAATTCCCATTGAGGATTTTTATCAACTTCATGTCTGTTGGTAGAGTAATCATCTGCTATAGTCACACCAGCACACAAAGCAAAAAATGCACCAGCAACCACCTTAGTCCTTTGGACAACACAATGAGGATCTATATCCAAGCCTCCTCAACATACACACGTCGAATTCAACATATGGGGAAGCCTCTGGAGCCAGGCCATAGCAGTTGCAAGGTACTATATTGTTCTGCAATGGAACCAATGGTAGCCTATTCAATATCATGGACACACATTTGTGATCTTTGTACATTTTATTTTTTATAATCATTTATGAAGAAAAGAAATGCTCAAATTGAAATTTTTTTCTTCATTTATAAATGTAACTGAGCTATTAATCAATTATCAAAACTTACCATATTTATCAAAAGATAAAAGATATTAATCTCATTTATCAATAGGAATAGAATAATATGCTAGAAATAGAAGGGGTACTCAACAAATAGAAAGAGTGGCTTTGTAAATGCAGCCATTTGAAGTTCTCTTTGATTTTCTCAATGCTCTCTGCTAACAAGATTGAAAAGAGGACAAATGGAAAGAAAGGCAATGGAGCTTCCAAGTGTTCAACAAGAAGAAAGGGACCAAAAACACAGAAGAGAAAGGGGCTAGGTCACAAGGCGAGAGCATGCACTTTTTCATTTATACAGTCTCACACGATGTGTAAAGCAATATGTGTATGAATTTTATGATTTTATAATGACACCATTTTACATTTACATGTGAATATATTTTAAAATACGGGTAGTGACTATTGACCTTGGTTTCATGACTGATTGCAGAGATAGATATGCAACAGGAGATGGAGCTCCTGGACTAGGCAAGATATCTCTAGACTAGAGTTTTTGAGAGCCTTTGGAAACAGATTTGAAGAATGGGTCTAACTAGCGTATTATGAGCAACGGGCATTCCAATGTATTGTTGTTTCCCATCAAGTCTGGAATCGTACTGGTTTTAAAAATCTACAGCTTGTTTAATTTGTTTCTGCTGAGATCGTTGGTCACTCTGTCTGTTTCGAGGAGGAGTTCGACATTTAATCTGAGTGGAAAGCTGGGGCTGGGGATCAGAACTATGCTACAATACTAATCTAGTTTCAATATGAAGGTATGAAGAATGAAGACGATCACATTAACGACTAATCTAGAACTTTAAAAATCCTTTTCTACTTGAGAGAGAGATTTGTAGAAATCAAGAGCTCTACTCCATTGCCTATGAGTGTCATGCCTTGACATGAACCTCTGTGTGGTCATGCCACATTCTGCCGTGTGATTGTTTCAAAGATTTCCTTCACCTTGACTATGATGCAGATCCTTCGTGTGCAACTATATCGAGTTTGCAGATGAAGAATCTGCATCATAGACTAGCTGGAGGAAATGTGTCGATCGGGAGCATCACTCTAACATATGATCCGTTGCGACTTGATATCTGAGGACTAGACATTTATGCTTGGCTGCTTTTCGCGCTTCTGTATCTTGGCTATTCTGCAGATCTGTCTTTTACAAGAATCTCGAACCCATCTAGGGACTGCAGTATGTAGGTGAAGAGAAGGATCTGCAACATCGACGAGCTGAACAAAAACTCAGCTTCGCCGTTAACTGCACACGAGATATCTGTAACTTGGACTCTAACATTTACGGTCGCTTAAATGTTGGAAATTTCCTTCCATCTTGGCTATGATACAGATCCTTCGTGTGCAAGATCTGCATCGAGTCTGCAGATGAAGAATCTGCATCATAGACCAGTTGGAGGAAATGAACTATCGAGCGGTTTCCCTAGCTTACTATATGTCGTGGACATCTAATTGACATGCTTTGAGGATTCTAAATGAGCTTTGCTTGTTGCAGATTTCCTAGTCATCTTGGCTATGGTGCAGATCATTCCTTCGTCTGCAACTATGAATATGAAGAATGTCACACTAGAGAAACTGTAGAAGCGTCGACGAAAGCACTAAAACAAATGTGAAACACATTCTTCCTACGTGATTAGCAGGAACGATTGCTTCACACCTACACAAACTACTGATCGCACCGCGGCCTTACACAGTAGACGCACTAGAAGAAACTCGAGGCAAGTATGATCGATTGTTTCACACAACTGGCTACTTATAGCAAGAAACTGCGACACTGTAGAGATTGAAGGATGCAAATGAAAAGGTTTGGAGCTATGAATTTACGCTCATCCTTCCGTCAGGAAGATTCAGCGTATGTTTCCCTCAAACACACAACAACAGGAAAAGAGGGGGGAAAAAAATCTTCTGCACCCTGACCAGATTAGGAGAATGGAAATCGGATACATTGTTCCTAGAATAATTCTTGTAATGAGATCCACAGAGATGGAAAAGTACTATCAATTCTTTTCTTATTGGTTTTCTAAAAAGGAAGCTCTTAAAGTTCATGCCCATTATACTATACAAGAGCTACGGAAGCTCGAGTTTCAAGCCCATGCTAGCTGGCCGGAGCCTCTGCCGGAAACATGATGTACAACTTATGTCGCAAGTTCTGATGTATAGGCATCAATGTACCCACATCGATCCAGTCCAACCACGAGTTCTAGCATTTGCGGTCCAGAAATATATGTGTTTTGCTGATTAAATCCCAAAATGGAAAAATCTTACTTGCCTCTCCTCCCCCAATATCTTCACCAACTGCGCACTAGGGCGCGGCCGTTGTCGTGGCTCCTGGAGTAGTCGAAAAAGCAACGTCAGTCCACCAGCTGTATTACCACGACAGTCTTGCCCTTTTCCCCTCAGGTCGGCAAAATTTCCCGCAAGTGTAGGCCAAGTATGTGCACCTAATTACGACGACGGACTAAGCAAAGTCTTCTTCTTCTTGCCGTTGCCCTGCCTTTTCCAAGACCCTAGCAGCTAGGCTCATGTTCAACCACCCAGCTCCAAACCTGCTGAAAAATCTCTCTGAAAAATCCTGCGGTAAACTCGCTTTGTCTTTTCCATGCTGCAAAAGGTCCCGGAGAAAAATGCCCTATTTCAACGTCGAAATATGAAGAAAACCCAAAAGTAAGTCTAAATTCACACCCAAAGAAAGAAAAATGCATCAATTATCATCATAATCATCATCATCATCATCGTCAGATCATCAAATGCAGCGTCAAGCTTGCCCAAATTTTTTTATCGGACTTTCGCCCAGGTAACAAGATTTTGTTTGCGCTAGCTAGCTAGCAGCTCTTTTTTCTGCAACCGCCTGGATTTTAGATCTTACCCATGTGGCGATGCATGTGGCTTGGATGGGCTGTAGCGGCGACTGATTCTGAGATCTGTCAGTGCTGGCCTGTTACTAAATTGGACGAGCCGCTTAAATTGGACACAGCTAATTGTTTCTTCAAGCTGCACATCATCATCATCAGCACGCACCCTCATCATCATCATCATCATCATCATTTACGCTGCTTGATTGATGATGCCGCTTATGATTTAGGTAAGATGTGCGAGAGCGCCCGAGCTAGTGGTGCTCGCTTTCGCAAGAAAATCACTGGAGCCCACCAATAGCTGCTTCGATCGAATTGCTGCTCACTGGGTGGTGGTGGTAAAAGCTCTTGACCTTTCTTTCTCCCAGAAGCAGAGGGGGGATCTGTGAGGTCCTCAAATTTGTTTTTATCATTTGGTACATGTAATATAGTGTAGGTCTATTACTCTGTATCGCTTAGCCCTATAATTTTTTGGGGGTTTGTTAGGCATATCGGTTTGTTGGTCTTAACTCCTTACATGTGTGGGCTTTATATGTGCGGGCTGTAGTGACCTAGCACCCACGAATGCACCATCCAAAAAACCCCGTTCTGGATTTTTTTGGATGGGAACCTGAGGGTGGGTGAGTTTGGGGTGTGTTAAGGATTTTTCTCCCTCCCCCTCCCCCTCTTCCTACCTCCAAGAGGCTTAAAAATAAAATTCTTTCGACCCTTTCCTTCCAACCTACCTACCTCCCCCCTACTTACCTATCCTCTTGTCTATAACTACCTCCCTCCTACCTCCTTCCCTCCTACCCCCATTTTCGCCCTCTTAACACATCCATTGTGTTGTCGTCATCGGTGTGCTTTCACTCCTCATTTTTATCTTGTGCTTTCATTCTTCATTAGTCTAAACCCCGTGCCTAATGCAAAGGTGTGTGTGCATACAAACTACATTTCCAAATCCTCTTTATATACGGCATTCTGCATGTATCCATCAGGACCCTAGCCGTTGAAAATCTTGATGTTTGCACTACTTGTGACCCGTGAAATAGCAACATACAGCTGACCATGGGAATAAACCAAAGACGACAAATATACCCCAACATTGTTGAATGTCTGACCTTGACTCTTGTTGATTGTGATCGCAAATGCCACTCGAACAGGAAATTGACGATGACACAGAACAAATGGCCAATCAGTCTCGAAGGGGGACATGATGATGTGGGGTATGAACACACGTTTGCCGACATTGTTCCCTGTGATGATCTCCGCTTCAATGACACGTTGACCCAATCTTTTGACAATCAACCTCGTACCATTGCACAATCCTATTGATTGATTGAGATTGTGTAACAAAAGGATTGACACGCCCACTTTGAGTTCCAGCTCATGATCTGCGATACCACTAAATTGCAAAGTGTTTAGAAATTCCACCGGATAGAATGAATCCATTGAAATTCCTACAGTAACACTTGCACCTTCTTTTGTTGGAGTCAAAGAATTTGCGCTCAGGTACATGTGCGATTCTTCAGATAACGATTCTAAAATTGCATTGTTGACTTCATCAACGTCAGTATTTTTGGGGGCTAGAATGTTGCGTTGCATAAGATACATGGGATCTCCAGAGTGGCACTGGTGATCCGGATAGATGGTTCGGATTAATCCTCTTAAGCTATAATCTTCTACTGGCAACCTCATATGGGATGGAATCTTGATCCAATCTGGAATGACACCTTCTTCTTCTGC